>JAEEGL013512037.1_pt1 | contig 24600 bp, 23 predicted proteins | sample 9134231 | NCBI WGS metagenome assembly JAEEGL01 (sample SAMN16246548, study PRJNA631951) | gut metagenome | biome: gut microbiome; feature: rumen; material: fiber-attached | host: Bos | place: Iran: Karaj | collected 2018-10
AAGATTAACAGTGTTTACAGTACCGATCAGCAGATATACGCAAAAGAGTATCGTAGCAAAGGTGTAACCACTCCGAGTCATTGTATAGCGCCAGTCTTTTTTGACATCTTCCTGTTTTATAGGAGCTGTCTTCCTCTTATTCCATACTCTTCTCAGACACAGAAACGTGAGCGACAAAGGAATTAGAGCGATGATTATAGTAATTATCAGGGGTATCGTTTCTCCTGCCAATGTTGAAATGGCTATATTCAAAAAGAAAAGTGCAATACCACCAATCCAACAGAAACCCTGCTTTCCTTCTTCCGATCTTCGTTCCAGATATTCAGCAGGCGGCTTACCATCTACCGTTTCGGGAAATATGTTCCTTTTATGACATTCATCGAGAAGCTTCAGGTACAGTTCCGCGACACCAAATGCCTCATCGGGTCCTTCGTAGCGGATCGCTCTTACTCCGGTATCCTTGTTTTTGTACACTACAACAGTGCCATCTTCTCTCTTAAATATACCGAATGCACACGGTTCCTTAAAATCCTCACCGATGAAAAATCTCATACGGAGAAGAGGCATTCTTCTTTCGGCGCAGAATTCCTTCAAGTCCTCAATGGTTTTGGGAGCCATCACTACATTCGGTCTATCTTCAACATAGTTCAGATTGCTCGCTCCACAATGGGGACATATCTTTTCATTTGATTTTACCATTCCGTCGCAATACGGGCATTTACTTGTAGATGCCATTTTTTTACCTCCAGCATATTATTTAAGATATGCCCTTGAACATGCCAAGGGCATATCGAACCAAAACGTTAATTTAATTTCCCGCAAGCATTGTAAGAAAGCCTTTAACGTTGATCATCGCCGCATTGTCGAATGTGGTCGCGGCGGGGAATGCCTTTTTAATCTCATTTCTGAAAAGCAGGCTACTTCCTCCAACGAAGATTAACGGCGTATGTTTAAGATCCCAACCGTGTTGCTGGCACTTGTGTATAATTGCCTGGATATGAGACATTTTGAAGTCTTCGATCAGCCTTTCGCTGCCGGGCGTTTTTCCATCCGCCGATGTGTTGTCAGGAAGATACCCGCATTTTATGACGGTATCCATGAGATAATCGGGAATGTCTTCGCCGTACTTTACAAACAATGCTTTTTTAAGGTTTTCTTTGAAAACGTTACTACCGTAATTATCTGTAAACAGCGTGGAGATAACGGAATAACCGTCGTGATATACACAACAGTTTATGTTAAGCCCACCGATATCAATGACACCGATAAGGCCTTTTCTGTAATCGGGATCGATCGCAATAACGCCGGAGCTTTCAGCTGCGATCATAACTTTCTTTACGGTAAAGTGCTTTGTGGTGCCATTCAAGGTAAGCGTTACCTCGGGATCCGGAAAGATGAATTTAAGGTATTCTTCTTTTTTGGTCTTGTTTTCGCAGATTGCGAGAGGACAGCCGATGATGACAAACACCTCATCGTTGTTGTCAACAAGCTGATGTATGGCTGCATACGTTGCGATCTTATGAAGAAGCTCTGCCTTGGATGACGTCGCCGAACCTGTTTCCGCCTGAGCTCCCAGTAAATAGTTTTTACCGTTGTACTCAACGATAAAGCTTCCGTGAGCCGCCTGATCCCTAGACGTCTCGTCCATTTTGGTTGCAAATGTGATTTCTTTATCGGATCCGTCCGAGCGGCGCATACGCGCTTTTGTATCCGACTTTCCTGCGTCAATAGCTACAAGTCTGAGCATAATTTAATCCTCCGTTATTTTGTAAATGATGATAATAACGCCGCATTCTCGGCTTTCATGCCGAATTCTACGACACTTTGTCTAAATTCTTCGAACCTGTCGTCCGACATTTCTTCGATATTCACGCCCGCCGATGCTATATCGGCGAGCTGCTCTTTTGTAAAACATGATTCCCGATTTCTTTTATCTTCGCCATTTTGATTTGTATATGAATCCACGTTGTTTGATCCAGCAGAAACGTTTTGGGGTGCAGCATTCGATGCGCAATTTTCTTCCTTCGCCGGCGCGTTTTCCTTTTTACGTCGGAAATTATCTACTCTGACGGTATCTTTGTTGTTTCTTGCCGATTTTTGCATTACATTCGACGTTACGCTTGAAACATAAGGGCGGAGTGCTTCAATCAAAAAGGCGTTTTTGTTACGCCCCCAACGATCAAATAGTTCCGCAACAGCGGCGTGGGTCGGATTTGAAAGATCAAGATTGATGTAGTATGTTTTTCTGCTCATACCTCGCTACCCTCTTCCGTTCTTCTCTTTTTTGGTTCGGTTTTTTCGTGCTTATCAGTTTCTTTTGTCTTGCTCTTTGAAATTCGTTCTGCGTCGAACTCTGCTTTGATTTTTGCGAACGTCTCTTTAGAAGTATGACGACGGAGAATTTCCAGCAGTTCTTTTTTCGTTTTTTCTTCTTCCGCTTTAACGAGCGATCGGATAAGCAATTCCTGTGATTTGGAATGTACGCTTGCCATTATTGCCATTTCCTGATCAAACAGGTTCATAACAGTGTCAACATATTCATCGTTTGACTTTTCCTTCGCTTCAGCGATGACTTCCTTGTAAGCACCTTTAAAAGTCGGATTTTCCGACATGAATCTTGCGATCCTGTCGATGTGGTGTTTCATGCCTTCCTCCCTTTTTCGGAGCTTATATTCACGGATTGGAAGATGTTTCCCAAAAGCCTTTTCTTCTTCAGAGAGGAGTCGTGACCCATCAGGTTCTAATTCCACACCATGATTAGCGCATATGCCGCGAAAAAGATCTCTTTCCGCTCGGGTAAATGTCATCTTCGCGTTGTTAAACCGACCGGACGCTCTTTCTATGTCTGGTCGCTCAATACCAAGAGCGTTTAACGCCTTTTCCTGGGCGACCATTTTGTTTCCGATTTCATCGTCAGAAATCCATACTCTTCTCATGTGGACGTGCGGTGTCGCTTCGTCAACATGTAAAGACATGTTGACGATCTTACAATGGCTTCCGTACGCCTCCTCGAATGCTTCGCGATATTCCTTAGCTATCTTCCAAAGCTCGTCGGATCCGATCATCTCTTTAATGTTTCCCAATTGCAGGATCACATCTTCGGGTCTTGATCTTGCATTCTTTCTGTAGTTATCAATCGTTGTTTTTGCATTTCTTTCACGGTGGTGATTTTCTTTGTTGCGTCTTCTTTGATATGCAAGGTGCTCGGCGAAAGTGTCTTTGTAAAACTGCTGTTCCTGCTTTTCCAAAGTAATCCCCGCTTGCTGCAATTCGGTATGCGTGAATTCTTTGTCGCCGTATAACCAGTATCGGTTTTCGTCTGTTCTGGTTCGGTCTATATGACCGGCTTTTTCGGTTGCAAAATTGCGGTCGTTATGTTTTCCGCTTTTGTCTGCCCGACCGGTCACAAATGATACTCTGACGGCCATATCTTTACTCCTTCCGATAGATATACCTGTAATCTATCTTATGTGTTGTTCTGTCATATCCAATTGCTTGTACAATTTCTTTGACAGAAAAATCTTCACAGTAGATCATCGTTTTAAAACATTTAACGGCATCTTCCATCGCAAGGTCAAAATCTGTGTAATTCCCTTTCATGGCCAAATTCGCAATCTTGTACCACCCTTCTTCCGCACTTGACGAATGGAGCGTTGTACTTATTCGACAGCCGCTTGACCCAAGAGTTAAAGACGCGCATACTTCAGGGCCTTTTGTTTCTCCGACAATGAACACATTCGCTCCGGCAACCAGAGCCATACGACCAAGCTCTTCAAGATCGACAGATTGCGTAATGTCGGTATCGTATTCGACGACGTGCTGGCACATCACACCCTTTTTTCCAGTGAATAATTCATCATTCTCCTGTATGATGAGAATGTCGGCTTCCTGTTCATAACCATCTTCGAGCATCCAGTTAAGTCCAACTGTTTTTCCGGAGCCAGGTTTTCCTACCCATGCGATACCTCCCTTTTGCCTTGCGAGGTCGCAAATATAATCTGCCACGACGTCTGTCATAAATTTCTTTGCGATCAGTTCTCTTCGTGTCAGTTTTACCCTCGGCTCTTTTCTAATATGGAGTAAGGGAAGATCGTTTGCGCTGACATATCCCGCGTATATCGTAAATCGGAGAAGATACTCTTCGTCGAATTTGTAAACGCAAGTCTGTTTAGGATATGTTTTGTCAAGATGGTTACGTTCGTAAAGAAACGTGAAAAATCTTGCATAGTCGTTAAGATCGATGAACGAAACGTTCGCAAGATATCTGCGTCCGTTCACTCTGACGCTTATGTCGTCCGGCGCCACGATCCTTATATCCGTTATGTTCGGATCGTCTATAAGATCCTGCACAATGTACAACTGAAACAGCGATCGGCGAAGTTTCTTTAACATCGCTGACATATTTTCTTTCTTAAGTTTTCCGGTTTGAATATAATCAAGCTCTATTCTTTCTTTTAAAGACTCAAGATAATTTTCCGTTGCCTCTCTCGCCTCGTATCTCGATTTACCCAGAACATTGATATAATCAAAGAAGCCCATCGTTGATACATAATTCATGATCTCGTAAAAGATCTTCTCAAAATCCTTGTACTCTCCTACTATCTTAAGCTGAGAGTTGTACCCTGCCAGGTCGTATGTGCCTGGGGTGACATCTGCTGGTGTGGGTAAGATTTTCCTCTCGTAGTGGGTAAGTGAGTTTAAAAAAGGCTTTTCATCCGTCGCTGTGTCAAAGGCTAACTGCTGCGATCTTAACAACTCGTCATGGCGCTTAAGTTCATCCGGCGAGTAAGAGAAGTTCTTTACCTCGTCCGACAAAATCAGTCTGCCAGATACGATTGGAGCTTTTTCTTCAATAGCGGCATTTTTTGATACTATTTTTTCGCCGATGTGATCGAAGAATCCTGTAAAATCAAACTCTTTTTCAATATAAGATCTTACCAGACACAACAGAACGATTTTCTCGCCTTCGATTATCGTTGTAAGCGATAACAAATCGATTTCTCTTGACTCGTCGTACATCTTATAATGCTTCTTAAGGTAATCAATTGCCTTTTGGCCAACTTCATTTGCCTCCAGGGCAACATCGACCGTTGCTCTCACAAGATATAACGGATTTTTCCAATGGTCTTCGGCGGGCGCGATAAGACCTGCGTCGACGTCCTTATCAGGCATTATCATTTTTGCAATAGTCTCGTATGACGCTTCTTCGGCATAAGGCTGAAACTCCATCGAATTTAGAGGATCTTCATCTCTGAATTGAGATTCGAGTTCTGCAAGGGCCTTGTAGGATACAATCTTGAATATTCGGAGATTTCTATTTTCTTTGTTTTCCATCTCTCTTCCTTTCATTTCATTTTTTTTGTTTTTCGACTATTTATAATATGCAATATGTCCGTCGCTAAACGCTAAAATTTGCACAAACCATAGTAAAAAGCGCACATAAAGCCTATAGCCTTATTTTCTTTTGTTGTTATAAAAAGATATTTCAGATATAAGAGATATAAAAAATCATTATGATATAAAGCTATTTAGATATTTTTCATATCTTTTGTATTTTTTACCATTGAAATATATTTATATTTATGATATATAGATATTATATCCATTTTTGATATTATATTTATTCTGTTTAGTCTGATGTATTAATTTGATATATATAGTTTATTTATATAGTATAGATTATTTAGATCTATCTTTTTATTCAATGTAAATAGGCTATTCATAAAAACAATTTGGTACAAATGGTACACAAAGGATAGAAGGTTTATTTTGGATATTTACATATATTAAATATAAGATTCAACTATTGCAAAATATCAGAATATAATATAGTATATTTTTTATCCAAAACGGACTAAATACAAAAATAAAACATCACAAATATAATATGCGAGGTAAACAAATGAATAAAAAGACACGAACTATCTTTATCGGCAACCAGAAGGGCGGTGTAGGTAAGACCTCCGCCGTGTTTGAAATTGGTTATATCCTTTCGACGAGAGGGTATAAAACACTTCTGATCGACGCCGACGCACAAAGAAATCTCACGTCGGGTTCAGGCATCGACGTGAACACGAAGAAAAACATCTACATGGCGATCAATGGAGTAGTAGGGTTCGACGAGGCGATTGTTAATATTCGCCCCAATCTTGACCTTCTTCCCGGCGCCTCCCAGATGACCGCCGATCATTTTGCGACGGGAGAGGGCACATTTGCCTTAAGAGAAGCAATAGAAGTTATAACCGACGTTTTGCATTATGATTACGACTTCATTCTTATTGACGTTGGTCCGGGCGGCGGACAGCTCATGAATATGGCTCTTGTCGCAGCTGATTATCTTATAACTGTGGCAACGCTTACAAAATACGCATACGAAGGCGTTGAAATGATGTGCGCAGATCTTGAAAGAGGAAGAAAAAATTATGTGGGCTTTAAGGTAAAACCCCTTGGCATTCTAATAAACACTTTCAAGAAAACAGCAGAATCCGATTGGAGACAGGAGTGCTTCGAAGAATTAACAAAGGTATACAATGCCGATATGTTTCCCATGCAGCTTGGAATATGCTCCCTTATGGATCAGTGCAAAGAAGAGTGCATGTCATTTACCGAATATGCAACACACGCAAGAAAGAGCAATAACGCATATTTCAAGCTTGCCGCGCAGTATCAGGAGCTGGTTGACGAAATCGTCGCTCGGATAGAAAATGCAGAAAAGGAGGCAAAATGATGGCGAGTTCATTCAAAGATAGAATGATGCAAAGAAATTCAAGTAATATGAATCAGACCTTAAAAACAATCGAGGCTGTTTCACAGGAAAGGCAGGAAGAAGAAGTATCAATACCCGACCTTGAACCTGAAACGGTAAAGCCTTCGGTCATTACGCCGTCGGCTGTAGCGCAGAAACCCGAAAAGCCGGCGAAGAGCTTACCCACTAAGGCAGAAGAGCCTGTTAAAAATGGCATTTTGCAGAAGGAGGACATATCGCCACTTATGAAAAAGCCCATGTCTGCTGCAAAGTGTGTTGCGCTTACGAAAGATAATTTCAAAAAGATAAAAATAAATGCATCCAGGAACGGACTTTCGATATCTAATTACTTAAATGTACTTTTGGAACGAGAGGCGGCGCTGTATAAAACAAAAAACGATGCTGAAAAGAAACAGTTTCTCGACGAATTGTTTGATATCTGTGACGAAAAAATGTTTTCAAAGGATAAACGCCTTGCGTTCACTCTTTCCGAGATAGCGTACGAGTATTGCGACGAGATTGTTAAAAACTCCGGTGTAAAATTTACTTCTTACGTTAATTATGTCGTAAATGATCGGGTAAATTAAATAAAAGAAAAGACGCGGTTTGGAGAAATCCATTCCACGTCTTTTTTCATGAACATTACATACCGGAAAGCATAGCGCTTAACGGAGATTTCGCAATCTCGATATTCTCGAAATCGGAGAACTCGACCTGAGGGGTGATATAGAGCTGTGTCTTTCCCTGGTAGTAGTTTTTGCTTACTTCGCCAAGAAGATTCAAGCATTTAGGCTGATTGATAAATTTCATAGGATCAGCCATATCAAACCCGATAGCGGTTGCGCCCATATTGGATTGCATCTTTACGATATTTGCTTCCGGACCGATGATCTGTTTAAATACGCCGTCGCGTGGGCTGACCGTAAAGGCGTTAACCTTAAAGACCGGGGAGGGGTTACCCATACCAAAAGGTTCGTATTGCTCAAGATCGTCAGCAACATCCTTGATTTCGGAAGCGCTAATTTCAAGGTCATAATACTCAACATCGGATTCGCTGACGGCAAAATCCTTGCAATTTTTCCTAAGCCTTTCTTTCAACTCTTCGAAATCTTCTTCACAAAGCGAAAGCCCCGCGGCGCCTTCATGTCCACCGTAAGCGACCAACAGATTTGCAACCTTGTCAAGTTCGTTCTTCATGTGATAATTGCCACATGAACGCGCAGAGCCTCTTAACAACCCCGGTTCGACCTTGGACTCAGTAACGACTATCGTGGGAACTTTAAATCTCTCGCAAAGATTTCCGGCAACGACACCCGCCAGTCCTTCCGGTAAATCCCTTATGTTTACAACAATGGGGCATTTTTTATCTTCTCCGGATTGAGACAGCTCAATTAAGGTCTCATTCAAAGCTTTCGTTTGTAAGGCTTTTCTTCGATTGTTCAGATCCACGATCTGTCTTGCTAATGTAAGAACATTTTCGTACGGTCCTTCATACAGCATCAAACTTATACCATAATTGGCTCCGTCGTCATACATTCTTGAGCACGCATTGAGGCATGGTCCAATTTTGAAACCGACGTCAGTTGAGGTAATTTTCGGCGCCATTTTGAGCTCACTTAAAAGTGCGATGAGTCCGATGGGAAGGAGATTACGTTTTTCGATGACTTGCAGCCCCCTACGGACGATCACATAATTCTCTTCACGGAGCTCCATTACATCTGCGATAGTTCCTATCGCCGCCAGAGGTAATAATTTCTGACATAACATGGGATCATAGTCCAAAAGTCGGCATGCCACTTTGTAACATAATCCTGCGCCGCAGTATCCGGAAAAATCGGCGGAGTCCGGAACTGCTACTGGATCAATGATAACGTCTGCCGGCGGAAGGATACCGTCTGCGTTCGCCTCATGATGGTCTATAATGCCTACGGCGAGACCTTTTTCTTTCGCCCGGCGGATAGGATCTACCATCGCGATACCGTTGTCGCAGGTAAGAATTAGTCCGTCGGGGATCTCGTCAACGATAGTGTCGTTGATTCCGAAGCCTTCCGAGAATCTCTTGGGAATCCTGTACGATATCTGCTTACATCCGATCCATCGGAGAGCTTTCATAAGGATGGACGTCGAAGTTTGACCGTCCACGTCGTAGTCTCCGACGATAGTGATCCTTTTGTCCTTGTAGTCGAGTATGAGTTTTACCATATCCTCAAGGGCTTTAAGTGTATAGCAGCGCTCGAAATAGATCTTGAACCATTCGGTCACTTCGCTTATGTCTTTTACTCCTATGTTTCTAAGAAAGACTTCCTTGATCGTGGTTTCGTTACCACGTTTTTCCCATTTTTTGTTCATTTTTTTCTCCTTTCAAATAAGTTCATACTCGCAATATGCAAAAAATCATTCGTTTTAACAAAAAAAGTGGAAGTTTCATCTGGAAAACATCACTTTCGGCGAAAAACATTACATAATATATCTATGGAACAAATTAAGGAGATAAAGATGGAACCCATTATGAAAAAGTATTCATCACTGCTCGGGCAGCTTGATCGCCCGACTTTGACTCATAGTAAAAGCGTAGCAGAAGCGTGCAGATTTCTCGCAGAATTGGAAGACCTTGATGCAGACGTGGCGTATATTGCAGGATATCTTCACGACGTTGGAAAACTGTATGTTCCTTCAAGAATTTTAAACAAGAATTCAGGACTCGATTCATTGGAGCGAAAGATCGTCGATTTGCATGCATATTACGGCTACGAGCTTATAAAGAAAATCGAGAGCGATAGCAGGATTTATCTTTCAGCGTTGTACCACCACGGCTACGACAAACCCGTTTTAGGCGAAATTGCCGAAAAGATTTCGGTAGACGTCGAACCCTACATCCAGCTTGTACACTCCGCGGATGTTTATGACGCGCTCACAATGAACCGAGTTTATCACGAGCCTTTTACCACTGAACAAATTTTCGGGATCCTGTCTACCGACAAGTTATGCCCCGACAATATCCGTCATGCGCTTATGGAATATAGCAGGATGGGCGATTCCCAAGTAAAAATCGCCGAAGGAGCTTAATGAAGGCCCTTCTTGTTGCGGAAAAACCAAGCCTGGAAAGAAAATGCCAGGAAGTATATCAAAAACATAAAAACGAATTTTCGTTCGATATCGATTTTTTTGCCCTCCGCGGTCATATCCTTGCACTTAAGAGCCCCGATGAGCTCGATGAAGCGTTGAAAAGATGGTCTTTCGATTTATTGCCCATCTTCCCGGAAGAACATGGCGGATGGAAATATAAAGTACCTGAAGAAAAAAAAGTTGGGAACTTTACCACCTCCGCCGAGAGGTTTGCAGCTCTTAAAGAAAAGATAACAACCGGCGGGTATGACTTTATCATAAACGCCGGCGATCCCGATCAGGAAGGTGAGCTGCTCGTAAGGATTCCCCTGTCCGCCGTCGGATGTAAGTTGCCGATCAAGCGGTTTTGGACCAACGCCCTTGCCGAAGAGGACATCCTTGCGGCGTTAAAGAATCTTCGCGACGATCGGGCAGACCCGCAGCTGATCAATCTTCTCGCCGCCGCTTATGCAAGACAGCATTCCGACTGGCTACTCGGCATGAACGCTTCGAGAGCTGTTACTTTAAAAATGGGCGGACGGGAGGTTATCGCCGTAGGACGATGTAAAACGCCGATGCTTTCAATCATTTGTCAAAGATATGAAGCAATACAGAACTTTAAGCCCAAGACTGTTTACGGTGTAAGATCTGTTTACGGCGAAGACTTTGAAGGGCAGATGGTGAACCAGCCGACGTCGGAAGCTGAAAAAGAAGACGATGAGAATGAAGATGAGCAGAAAAAAGGCGTTATCTGGTTTGAAACAAAAGCTGAGGCAGAAGAGGGCGTAGCGTCGCTGGGTAAGAGCGCTACGATTATGGATGTTAAAAAGACCAGGAAAAAGACTTTCGCCGGGAAATTGTTTAAGCTTTCGGATCTTCAAGTCAAGGCGTCGAAATACAACCTTTCCGCCGAAGACGTTATGGAAACCGTACAAAGCCTTTACGAAGCAGGCTACATGTCTTACCCCAGAACGTCGTGCGAATATATTTCAAGTTCGGCCAATCTTCCGGCTCTGCTCCAGTCAGTCAAATGTGTACCCGGTTTGGCTGAAATTGCAGACGGCGTTAGTGCAACTGATATAGAAAGAGTCAGAAAGATGTCGAAATGGGTAAACGATGAGAAGATAAAGGAAGAAGGTCATACGGCGTTAGTGCCTACAGCCAGCGCACCAGACTTTTCCAATCTTTCGCCCAAACAGCAGACTGTGTATGAATTGGTGGCCAAACAGTTTCTTGCTATCTTTCTTCCGCCGCTTTTACAGGATAAAACAACGATCATAACCAACATATCCGACAAAACTTTCAGAAGCAACGGAACGACGCTTGTTGACCCCGGTTATACAAAAGTATTCGGAACAGAATTTTCCGACGTATCGTTGCCTGATGTAAAGCAGAGTGAAGTACTTTCCGTTCTTTCTTATAAGATAAACGAAAACACATCGACGTGTCCCAAGAATATGACGGACAGTGAGCTGATAGCCATATGTACGTCGCCGGCGAAATACCTTACCGATATGCAATATAAATCACTCGGCGAAAGGTTAAAGCTCGGAACGGAAGCCACAAGAACGGGAATCATAAATGAACTCGCCGAAAAAAATAAATTTGTCAAGTTCGAAAAGAAAGGGAAGACAACTGCAATCATCCCGACCGAAAAAGGATTGTCTACCTATCACAACTTGAAAGAACTTTCCGTATCAAGAGTAGATGTAACCGGCGAGTGGGAAGTATGGTTGGAAGACGTAAGATGCGGAAGGCTGGAATTTAAGGATTTCGAAGCGAGAATGAGAGACGAGATCCGGAAGGTCGTAAAAGAAATCCACGACGCCGAAATGGCCACAATAGCCGGCAAGGCATCGAACGGAAAGTGGATTCCCAAAGAACTTTGCGCTTGTCCCAAGTGCGGTGAAGGAAAAATCATGTCCGGCGAAAAGGGGTTTTACTGCTCCCGATACAAAGAGGGCTGCAAATACGGCGGATATCGCAACATATGCGACACCAGGCTTGAAGATGAGGAAATTATAAAGCTGATCGGCGGTGAAACGCTTCTTGTAGATGTGAAAAAGGGAAAAACTCAATGGAAACAAAAAGTTCGTTTCGACGAAAAAGAGCAAAAAATCGTGTTTGAAAATACCGAGCTTGAAAGCTCTTACAAATGTCCGGCGTGTGGCCAAGGTCTCATATTAAGTGGTTTGCAATACAAATGTAGTTGCGGCTTTACATTCTGGACAATCGTGGGCCGAGAAAAGAAAAAACTTACCGAAGCACAAATAAAGTCATTTTTTATAAATGGCACTACAGGTGTGGTGCGTGGAATCATGGGTAAATCAAAAAAATTCGACGCCGAGATCGTATTAAAAAGTAACAAAAAGGACACTGAATTCAGGTTTGCAGAATCAAAAACTAAATCATGATTTTACAGAAAGGGGAATCTTATGTTTAATCTGACGTCTAATGAGTATGTAGAAAAGGGGATCTGCAAGTATGCAGACGACAGGGGTAACACGGCATTTTTTCGCCGTGACGGCCCGACAAAATTTACAGCAAAGCTCCGTTTTGCGGATAAACGTGTAACAACGGTTCCGATCCAGATCGACGCTTATACAAAAGAAAACGGCGTTAACATCAAGGTCACATACCCGATGAACAGCGGAATCAATGAAGCTGATGTAAATGATCGTATCGGAGATTTCGGAAAACTTATAAACCATTGGATAGAACTCGTTCAGACGACAGTATTTGTTGGCGCAGAAGACTCTCGGATTATCAAATACGGAGCGGGAGAAATAACGCAGGACGGTCTTGTAAATACCAAATGTGATCTGTTAGCACAGTTTGAGGAACTTGCCCCGCTGGCAAATGTCCTCACTGAATAAGAAAGGAAGAGAGTATGTACATTGAGAAAAAGATAGCATCTTTTATCGAAAACTATGGGCTCATGAATGAGCTCGGAAAGAATCTTAACATTGCAAACATTGCTGATTACAACGCAGCAGAAAAGAAATGTATGTCCGACGCCTGCGAAATCTTTAAGCAGGAAGGATGTGCTTACGAACTTCATGAAGAGACATGTGAGATCGAATTTGTTCTTCCCGGACACAATGGCACGTTCGTTCTTTCGTTTACAAAGTTCGCGTCGTACAATGAGCCTGATACCGTCCTTGAACTTTTCCCTGAAACCGCAAAGAAGAAAGACGAAGAGGACGAGGAGGAAGACATCGATCCTACCGGAAATCTTGCAGATCTTATCAAACTCGCCGTAACACTTCAGGCTGAGAAAAAGGATCTTTCCAAGCAGCTTAAGGCTCTCAGGAAGGAAATCGATGCTCAGGCCAAACAATCAGGATCCGATGTGGGAAATCATGATGACGTTTTGAAGGAAAACGAACGTCTTAATTCCGAATTAACTCTCGCAAAGGAAAATGCGAACAATCTCTCCGCCGAACTTAAGGAAAAGGAAAACATGATCTCACAACTTGAAACCGCTCTTGTTTCTGCTGCCGCCGAAAGCAAAAATGCATCCGACGGATCGTTCGAAGAAATCACAAAGAGAGATAAAGCCATTAAAGACCTTAATGCTCAGGTTGCTTCTCTTGAAAAGACGTGCTCGGAGCAGGAAGCGAAGATCGCAGAGTATGAGACCAGAACCGAAACATTAAAGAATGTTTCTGCAGTGTCTTCCGACGCCCCGGCGTCCGTTCTCGACGAAAAAGCGCACGAAGAACTCCGCCGGCTGGCCTACACAGACGTCAAGTTCGGTACGATGAATACTAACGCTTTTAACCGTGATCTGAAGGCACTCTCAAAAGAAACCGGAGTAGTAGCTCAGGTCAACATTTGTGACATGAAGCACATCAATGAAGTTTGTGGCAGAAGTGCAGGAGACAAGCTGATCAAGACTGTCGCCGGAGATCTCGTGGAACATTTCGACGAAGAGCATGTTTACAGAATGTATGGGGACCAGTTCTTCATTCTTAAAACCGACGGTGATGAATCTTCTCTTTACGCGGAGCTCGATCTTATCCGTCAAAAGCTTGATACCGACAAAATTAAGGTTGTATTCGCCGTTACGTCGTACAACAAGTACAAAAGCGCCGGCGCTCTTGTTAATGCTCTCAGCGAGTTATGTTCCAACGCCAAGCAGGCAAAAGATAATTACGGCGGGGAAAGGCCCAAATATGCGCCGAAAGTTGAAGAGGATAATGGCTACGAGGACGTTGACATCGACGAATTGATCGCAGCGAAGTGTCAGGGCGAATAATGAAGAAGCTCAAAAAAAACGTTTGTTCATCTGGAAAACATCATTTTCAGAAATAAATGTTGCATAATATGGTTGAGCCCTGAAAGACTCGGCAAGAACGAGATGTTTTTGTTTTTTCTTTTGTTCACATTTCATAATAAAAGCTATCGCGGTTGTGCTCCGGAGGCCTAACAAGCTGGCCGGTTCAGGGGTTCGATTCCCAAATATAGCGTCTTCGCCAAGCGGTAAGGCACGGTCCTTTGACGGCCGCATACGACGGTTCGAATCCGTCAGGCGCTGCTTTATAAGATAAGTGCTTTTCGATTTGCATTTTTTTTCATCTTTGGCCTATTTGACAGAACGGGCGGCCATATGCATGTGACATATATTCCGTTCAAACAAAAATAACACATCTTCTGTATGGTTCGCCATTGTGTCCGCCGGGTAGAAGTGAGAGATGTTAGCCCCGCGCCTCTTCTAAAAATTTTCAGCCCCTCCAAAACATTCGGGGGTGTTAAGAAAGCGAAAACGAAATGGTAAATCATATGAAGATTTATTTGGCGGGTAGTTGCTCGCCCGAACACAGAATGATGATGAAGGGAATAGCGAGTATGCTCCGTAACACCGGGTATGAGGTTTATTGTCCTTTTGAACTTAAAATCCCCGACGCCTGGTCGTATTCTCAGGAGGAATGGTCGTACAAAGTCTTCTCCGCCGACATACAGGCAATAGATGAATCTGACGTCGTGGTTATCATATCCAAGGGGCGGATCAGTTCTGCAGGAACCAATTTCGAACAAGGATATGCTTATGCAAAGGGCAAACGCGTCCTTGTGTTTCAGTTTACCGGCGGGTCAACAAGCCTTATGACGTACTGCGGATGTGATAATTTTATGGGTGTGGAGAATGAGCCGATTGCAAATGCGGTTGTGTTGGCAATCAAGGGAGAAGATGTGAAAGAACCGTGCAAAACGGTGTTAACGTGAGACAGAAAGGATAAGACGACTATGTCGAGAATAACCCCATCAGCAAAATATCGTGGTCTTCCCTGCTCCTACGTTGGAACGGGATGCGCCTACGAAGATGTTTTCAAAAAGTCGTTCGACCTTCCTTTGCCCGAGGGGCTTAAGGACGACGGTTGGCTTACTCTCGAAAACGAGAATAAGTATATCAGACAATACTTGCCAATCAAAAAGAAACAATACTTCAAACGCAACGAGCGTATAACGCTCCATGAATTTCTTAAAACAAACACGGAAAGATGCGGAGTGTGCGTATATGGGCATTTCATCTACGTAAATGGCAAAGACTATTGGTCGTTCTTCAATAATGAGAGCGATCCCGTGGTTTGTGTATGGTATATCAAGGAGGTATAAATATGAGCTCTTTTACACTGGATCTCGAAACCATTATGTCCAGAAAGGACAAAATGAATCTGTCGGTTCTTGGACGTAGCGGAGGTGCCGAACATCATCAGGAAATATCAGAAGCAAAGACTGGTAAATTCGGTCCCGGCAGGACAGTTCTTCTTCGTGCATACGCAGAAGATTTGAAAGAACAGGGATATAATGTTAGGGAGGAAATAGAATGAAAAAAATAGTTTATCTTGTAATCGCCGACGGCGAAATTGACAGTGCCCACATGGATAAAGCATCTGCGGAAGCTCGCCGTGATGAAATGTTCGCCGATGATATGAATGATGCAAGCGAGTCTAACGATTTGGATCCCGACGACGAGCAACGTGATGAAAAGGCAGCCTATACAGCCGGATACGACGGCGGCGTTGCTTACGTAGCGAGGATTCCTTTCGAAACGTCAAAGCTGGACAGAACTTATACGACCGATGAAGGTGACGAACTTGACGGTTATCAAATCGATGCAGCTCTGAAGGATTCGGGGTTCGAAGATGAAAGTGATGAAGAAGATTCCGACTATGACGATTATGACTGATCGGAGGGCACAATGAATAATTACTGGTCTCGCCGAAACGAATTGTCAGCGAAAGCAAAACAACATACCGCCGAGATGCAGGCGAAATACGCCGATAAAATTGCAAAATGCGTTGAAAACTCCAAAATCTACGGCGGAGATCATCACTCGCCGCGAAGTTTCGGGTCAAACGGCTCGCGTACTTCTATAACAACGTTATGCAGAAATACGACGACGGAAGCACTGTTTCTTCCGTCGCTTGCCAATAAAAACGTGACGTTACTCAACTTTGCATCATATAACAATCCCGGCGGGGCATTTCTTGACGGTTCTTCGGCTCAGGAAGAATCACTTTGCCACGATTCGTTTTTGTACAACGTACTTTCTCAAATGCCGGAATACTATTACTTTAACAATAAACACAAAAACAAAGCGTTATATACAGACCGTGCTATATTTACACCTGACGTTTTGTTCTTTAACTTTGGCAAATCTTGCGATCCAAGCGTGAAAGAACGTGTAGCGAATGTTATAACATGCGCAGCTCCGAACAGATCTGTTTTGGAAAAATACGGGTCGTTCACAGAAGAAATGAATATGATTGCCCTTAAGCAAAGAATTGAATTTATCCGAGATATTTGTTTTGAGAACAAATGTGAAGTTGTCATACTTGGGGCGTGGGGGTGCGGGGTATTCTGCCAGGATGCCCGGATCGTCGCAAATATGTTTATGAAAGCATTTGGTGATATGCCGACATCCGTCGTGTATGCTATTCCTGACGCCATTACGTATCAAGTCTTCGCCGATTGTCTGTCATATTACGAGAGGTAGAGCATATGTCTGAACTATGGCTTAAGAACAATAAAGTAATGACGCTTTCCGACGTAGATGGTTTCCCCGCCGAGATTGTGGAAATTCACACCCCCGAGTTGCTTCCAATGTGCTTATTTGGCGATTGGAAGTTTACAGACTTCGAGCAGTGGCTAAAAAAACGTGGCATTCCGGATAACAGAGAGGGCCTTGACGATATGATCGCCATGTTTGGCGACAAGTGGTTGCGCCATTCAAATTATGCATCACTTACCGATCAGTACTGGCTCAAGTTCTCGGATGAAGAGACATGGGATAATATCAATTTCTTTACAAACGAATACAGCTACGATATAGGCGATATGGCATTTAAGCCGTGGCTCGTAAGTGATCGCGATGCCATCGATTCTCACTCTCCGGATCTCACAACAAATGGTTTGCTCCGCAAGCGTTGGGTCCAGAATAAAGAAGATAAGACCTCATGTCTCATTAAGGCCGGCAGTTTTGCCGCTCGTCAGGAACCCTTAAGTGAAGTCCTTGTATCATCTCTCTGCGAGCAGATGGGAATCAAAAATGCCGGCTATGACCTTACGATTGAAGGTTCAAAGATGTGCAGTATTTCCAAGAATTTTATCACGGCCGATACTGAGCTTGTCCCGCTCTCGTTCTTTTACCATCACGAAAAGCGTGACAAAGCAAAAACAACGACATACGATCATATACTGCATATGTGCGATAAATATGAGATTCCCGGCGCCAGAAAGTACCTTGACGAAGTGATCTTCATCGACTATGTCACCAGAAACGGCGATCGACACCTCGGCAACATCGCATTTATCCGTGATATTAACACGATGAAATTTCTTGGGCCTGCGCCAATATTTGATTGCGGACAGGCATATTGGTCGACGAAAGATATAAATGAGCCCATAAAGAGCGAAATGTTTTTTGACGTCGAAAAAGATATATTCGAGAAGGTCAGCGCAGGGATCGATATAAAGAAGATCCTTGGCAACCGTCGTTACGAAAACCTGATCCAGCAGTATCCTGGAATGACCGATAAGAAAAAGGAGAATCTTTGCCGTGCGATACGTGATAGTAACTGCCGTATTGTAGGTGCGAAAAAGGCTCATGCGGACGAAGCTCACAGCCATTAAAGAATACGCTCAACATTTTGTGTTGGGCGTATTTGTTAATCTATATTTTTTCTTTCAAATTATAAGCAGCAAATTGCTTTAATAGAAAGGTGAGAACAAAATGGATGGAATATCAATAACTAATTACCGCGACGGCAATGACACCGTCGTAATCTTCAAGAATATGCAGATAAGCGACGAGATGCTCGCTAATGCATTCTTAAAATCGCTGGGAGCTTCGATCACATCAGCTCCTGACGCTGCTGTCGAACCCAACCCGCCTGAGGTTGAAAAGGTGGAGAGAAAGGACAGAAAACCCGCCGCGAGACAGAGAAAATCTTCGGCGAAGGAAGAGCCCACTCCGGCAGAAGTTGTTACGTCTCAGACTGAGGACATGATTTCTACGACGAACGAGGTAATGCCTACAGCTGAGGAAACTGTCGAGCAGTCTGCACCCGCCGAAGGTATCCAGCCTAACGGCAAAGAAAACAGCGCGCCGGCGGAAGATGTAATGCCTGAGGTGGAAGAAGTAGCACCTACGGCGGAAGAGACTCCTACAACCGACTCGGTGGAAGAGATGCAGATCCCTGAGGAACTTGCGCCTATAACCGAAGAGATGCTTGCAAATATGCAGCAGGCGGCAAATTCTGCAGCAGAAGCAGAAAGTCAAAGCGTGGAGCAGGCATTCGGCGCTGGATCGCTTTATTTTGAAAGTGAGCCCGGCAAGGGATCATCCGCCGAAGACGTTGTAGAAGAACCCGAGCCTGTTGTTGAAGCCGAATCGGCGAAAGTCGTTACGCTTCCCGATTGGACAATGTTTACGGGAATGACCCCCGCCGATGTATTTGCAAAATACGAGGGCGGATCAAACAGCCAGAAGAACGCCGTGTTCCAGGAACTCTTAAAGATCATGTATGATCAGAGATGCGACAGCGAGACAGCGGAAGGTATTCGTCTTGAGTGTGCAAAGTGGCTTGGTCAGCAATTTATTCAGGCCGATCCGGCGGGATATGCTCAAAAGCTTTCTGACGCACAGATTAAGAGCTTCTTGATGAGATACGGCGCAGTCCTTACTGCTGAAGTGCGTAACAAATTTATCACCGGCGCATGTAAAAAGTCCTGGGACGAGTATGTTGTATCTCCTCAGGCGCGTGACGGCGTAGCGTTTACCGTAAACTACTTTAAGTCGTGTGTAAATGCGTAATCCATTTTACAAAACGAGCTTTCAAACAGAAGGCTCGTTTTTCTTTGAGATTAACTATGTAAAGATTGGCTTATCCAATCAATATGAGCCAATTCTTACATAGTTTGTAGCCATTCTTTACAGAATTAGTAGCCAATCTTTACATGTTTTGTAGCCAATTTTTACATAGATAAAGTCCTCAAACCCGCATAAATAAAGGGCTTTTACCCTTCCTAAATAAATTAATCAATATTGTTGTTGACAATCATAAAAACACTCATATATAGAGTGTCAGTATTATATATTATGTATTTCAACAACAATTAAATTTGTTGTTTATTTAGGAAAAGCAAAAAGTGCCTATTTTCAAGGCTTCCAGATGCTGAACTATGTAAAAAATGGCTACTAATTCTGTAGAAATTGGCTCCTATTTATGTAGAAAATGGTCTATATTTCTGTAGAAATTGGCTTATTTTCTATTAACATTGAGCCAATCCTTACATAGTTTGTAGCTATTCTTTACAGAATTCATCGAATGTGTGGCATAAAATGATGCAAGGAGACAATATCCGAAGCCGCGAGTGAGCATGTTTTAATCAAACTATGTAAAGAAAGGCCATGCCAGGCTTCCAATAAGCCAATTCTTACATAGTTTAAAGCCAAAAGACGTTATTCTACGGAATCCAGAGTATATAATTCGTCTTTTTACGTGGTTGCCCAAATCAATTATGTAAAGATTGGCTCATATACACTGTTTGATTAAGCCATTTTCTACAAGTATAAGCCAATTTTTACATATCAGAGCGTTATTCTGTAGAATTTGGCTTATTGTTTATGCCTTTTTCTACAGAAATAATTGACAAGTATGTAGTAAATGGCATATACTTGAACCAGCACGTACAGAGTTGCCGTTCCAGAAGGCAGCTTCTCTCCGGAAAGGATAAAAAATGGATAATTACACGTTCGAACCAATACAAAATCTTTCGCTAAAGAAATCTAACGAAATGATAAGCGCAAAGTACAACTCTACATTACTTGAAAATCAGGTAATGGCTGTAGCACTCACAAGAATTGAGGCAAAAGCTGTAAATAATAGCACAGTCCTCGAGGCTACGCTTTATCCCGGGGAACTAAAAAAACTCATAGGAAATCCGACGCATATATATAGAACACTTAAGGTGGTCGCGAAAACAATGATCGGACATACGATGTTTATGGAAGATCAGAAAGGAAATTTCCGCGCTCATGCCATTGTAACCGATGCCACATACGAGAATGGGACATTTCGCGTCAGGTTTAACGAAAACCTCCGCAGTCACATCTTGGGTTTGGAAAGAAATTATACTACATTGGAACTTTCCGTTCTTACCGAATTTAAGAAGAACTCGTCGTTCAGAATATACGAGCTGCTTAAGAAAGAGGTATACAAAAGCGATCCAAGTAAGAATAACGGCCGAGTTGATGTTGAATATCCTTTGTCCGAGTTCAGATTTATGATCGGATTATCCAACTCCGACGACCAGCTCATTAAAAATGAGATGGCTCGTATGGGAAACAACGTTGATTGGGATATTCTTTACAGTAAATTGGACAAAAAAGAAAGAAAATATGAGGCCTGGAGCGAGCTTGTAAGAAATGTTATCGTTCCTGCTCAGGAAGAATTAGCCGAAAAAAGCAATATCCGTTTTACCTTTGAAGGCATAAAATCCGGAAGGAAAGTTGGAAGAATTTTATTCAGCGTTTATCCCAACAATGCTACTGACAGGATCCAGTCCAGAGAACGCCAGATGATCATTAACGAAAACAAGGCAAGGCACGATTTTAATGTTGAAAAAAATACCCCAAATCGCCAGTTGGAGATACCGCGAGATTTGGAAAAAGTATCCGAACTTTACGACGAATTCGTTGGTCACAACGAACTTACTGCCGAAGACATTGATGTGCTTGTCGATGCTGCAAATTATGATAAAGATCTTATTCGAGAAGCTATAAAGCAAGCAGATGAGCAGCCAAGGATCACTAATTATATGGGCTGGATAGTTTCCTGTATTAAGGCGGGCGGATACCGTAAGATAGACACGATCAACGGCAGTCACGATGCGGCAGTCGCGTGGAAAGAGTATAAAGAAAAGTCCAACACGCCTGAAGTCCAAAAACAGGCTTGGGAATACACAAAAACACGTGATGATTTTAATGAATTCCTTGAATACGAGGAAAAGCATGGAACGACACTTGAAATGCTTGATTATTACTACTCACCACGTGAAGCCCTTGAAGAGTATTGCAACTGGAGGATAGCAAAGTTTAAGGGAATAGTTTAGTTTGTTCATCTGGAAAACATCACTTTTGAAAATAAATGTTACATAATATGTATAGATAATATTATTTGCTTTATAACAGAAAGGAACAAATATGATCTATACATATTTCTTTTTTCCCGACGTAACACGCCAGGTAACAAAAGAACAGGCGATAGATTTTTTCGCCGATTGGCTTAAGACAGTCCGTTTTACGCCGGAGATGTTTCGAAAAGAAACCGGCGACATATTGATCCGACGTCCGGACTTTTACAGATTTGTTTACGACCCGTCGATTGACAAATGTATCATGGAATTTGGTATAGGAGAGGAAATGATCAGAGGCACAAGGCGTCATTTCTTCTACGGCGTAACAGATGATGACACAGAACTCTTCAGGATCGGCATTGATAACGGCCAGGTTGAACTTACAGACAGGCAGATTGAATCAATCTCAAATAGTGTTCGAGAGAAAGTTTTTGGTTTTGATTCCGGAGATGAATTATACCCGTTAAACAACCCGGCATACTTTTGTATATTTGAAGAGTTTATCTCTAATTCGGTATACACAATATGGGATAACGGGGTTGCAGTTGGTACATGTGATGCGGAAAAACTTGATAAATACGCAAAGAACAAAGCTGATCAGAATTACAAGAAAGCTGCAGCCGAAGGATTTTGACATGCTTCTTACATTTGCAAAAAGGCTAACGTGATCAGCAGAAACAAAAACCAACCATTATAAAGCAAAGGCGGTACTTTTAAAATGAATCAACTCTCTTTGGATAAATCAGAATCTGTAAGAATCTGTAACATATAACAAACAAAACTTTCCGGCATATATAGGCAGGGATTCTTTGTCTCATTATCCCGGATTCGTCACCAACGCCGAGTGGCATGATGAAATGGAGCTCATCTTTGTTGAATCAGGGAGTATGACCTGCTGGATTGAAGGAGACGAGATAACTTTGGAATCTTTCCAAGGTATTTTTATCAACAGCCATCGAATGCGATATTTTTACAACGAGAAACATGAAGAATGCGAATATATCCGTCTTTTTGCAGATCCCCTACTTCTTTCCGCCAGTCATTCATTTGAATCGGAGCAGGTCCGGCCATTTTTATCAAAGTATTCGTATATTCTCTTAAAAGAGCATAGACCGTGGCAGACAGAACTGTATGAGAATATGCTGGACGTTCAACTTGCGAGCTGTGGCAAATTTTTTGAATTTAAGCTTCAGACCTTTTTTATGAAAGCATTTACAGAACTGAATATGCACATAACGCAACTTGAGGGTCGAGGAACACTTGCCACCGATATTTTCACGGATATGTATATGCTTAAAAAGATGCTTTTGTTTATTGCCGAGAACTATTCTGGCAAGATTACATTGGAAGACATCTCATCTGCCGCAGGGTGTAAGAAAAGTAAGGCAACGCAGCTTTTTACAAAACATCTCAGAACAAGTCCTATAGAATATCTGGTTAAACATCGACTGGCTCAGGCGTTAAAACTTGTGCAAGATAAAACATTGAACGCATACGAAATAGGTAAGGCAACTGGATTCGGATCCAACGGTAGCTATTTTTCCGAAACGTTCAGAAAATATTACGGAATATCGATGTCAGAATACAGAAAGAATGTTTTTCTTCAATAAAAGTGTAAACATTTTCTATTTCAAAAGGAGACGACCGGCTATGAAAAGTATAGAACTTGTTATTTTTACCAGACTCGAAAAAACCGAGTTTATAGCGGAGCCCGTTCCATGACTGTTATTTACATCCTTTATGCATTACAAGACGCGCTTTTACAGGTTTTCGATAAAGGCGAATTCAGTATAGGCGAATATAAAGAAGCGGCGCTATGTATTGAACCTTTCGCCGGGAAATGGTCAGTCTACTTCGGCGAGCGAGGGAATCGCTACGACGAAAGAGCTCTTGATAATCTTGTTAACGCCGGATATTATTCTTTCAGTGTGTTGACGCATGATGAGCAAGACATTGAAAAAATGTGCCGGCGGTTTGCAAGAAACATAAGAGGCGCCACCAGGCTTATAAGATCACTTCGTTGGCGAAACAAAATAAGGGAGACTCAGAAATTGGCAGATTTAATAGTCTCTATTTCCAAAAGTCAAATTGATAAAAACTCTGCGGCGGCAAGCGCCTTTTATCATTACAACGCCGAATAGTAAAACAAATGACGAAATCATTAAACCGTATCTTTCTCCGCGCGAGCGGGGGTTAGCCCCACGAGTCTACTGCGATAGGTTTTACTTGATTTCAAAGCGTATTGTCCCCGTGCGAGCGGGGGAGTGAGTCTGTTCGAGGTCCGGCGTCGTATTAGTAATTTGCTATCTCGGGCTTATGTAGTGATTAAGGTACTTGATAACATTGTATTATTTATTTCATTCAACAGTGAGGCGAAATATGAGCGTTAACAACAGCGGCACAAAAGATGCGGCAGCTCTCAAAAATTTAATATCGTTCGACGATGGGCTCAGGATATCATACGGCGTATACGATTGCAACGATGACGGCGAGATTTATCATGTCTTGCTGTATTTTGAGAAGACACCTGTCAAAAAGAGAGATAAAAACAAAACGGCGGAGTATATTTATCCGGGAGATGAGTTCAAGCGTGTCGTTAATTTTAACAAAAAGGAGCTGAAGGAGTTAAGAATCCACGTCGGGAAACTTGGTCCATTAGCTTTAGAATTTGCTCAGAAAGATGGAATACATAAGTGTCCGTATTGTGGACGATATTATACCGGTTATGGTGGCAATCCCGAGGATTATGGCTTACATTCGTTTGTTGATTGGAAGACTGTTCCTGACGTTTGCGGTGAGTGTGATCTGGTTGTTGTCCAAACAGATCGGTTGCTGAAACGCGTTGTGGACGAACGAATGTCTGATGACGCCCTTAAAATGCTTGAGAGTCATATCAAAGATATTCGAAGGTATTACAAAAAAATAGGGGTAACCGCAAAAAGTGATTGAAAAATAAGACTAAAGATAGGTGATATGCGTAATGAGTATGACAAAAAACGAAGCAATAGCATTTGGACAGAGAGTGATAGATCTTGGATTAAATGATGAGTCGTCTGAATTTGCAGAGATAGCACTGAAAGCGCTGCGAAAAGAACAGGTCTATAAAG
>JAEEGL014610528.1_pt1 | contig 24600 bp, 20 predicted proteins | sample 9134231 | NCBI WGS metagenome assembly JAEEGL01 (sample SAMN16246548, study PRJNA631951) | gut metagenome | biome: gut microbiome; feature: rumen; material: fiber-attached | host: Bos | place: Iran: Karaj | collected 2018-10
TCAGCCACAGGCACCCTTCACGGCGAGAACGCTCAACCCTGGTCGCCCGAGGACCACATCACCCGCGAGCAGGCCAGTGAGTCCCTGACCATCAACATCGCCAAGCAGATGCTCATTGAGAACGAAAGAGGCAGTATCAGCGAAGGCAAATATGCCGACTTCCTCCTTGTTAATAAGGATGTGCTGTCATGCCCAGCGACAGAGATTCACGAAGCCAAGCCCGCAGCCACCTATTTCGAGGGAAAGAAGGTTTTCTCCATGTAAATCGACACAACGGGCAAAGCGCATCGCAGCCGACAAATATATAATTCGGTTCTATTTACGCCCACCATAAACAAAAGAGTGCGCTCCGTCTGTGAAGTGCACTCTTTTTCTTTATCTCTTTTCTCGCGGAGAGGGTGGCAGCTTTATTGCTTGATGCGTTCCGTCACGTCAGCGCCTGTGGCAGTACTTTTTCCGAAGAGGTCCACGTATTCAACATGCAGGGAATTTGGAGAGCGCATTTGTGCGAACAGGCGGGTGAGGTAGGCTTCCTGACCATTGATGGTAGCGAGTGCCACCCACTTTCCTTGTCGCTGGCAGATGCGGATGAGCAGTTTGTTGTAGGCGGTGAGATGTATCGTTGCCTCATTGTCTCCTCTGCTTACGACTTTATATCCGAAGGCGAGGGTGCGCTGGATGAATGACAGCTCTTTCTTCGCCCCGTCCTCTTCGGCACGAATCCAGTACACATGTATGGGTTTCTTGGTATCGAGCCGCCCGTTGGACTGCTGTACATCGTAGCAGATGTAGTTGCGGTTGGTGCTGCGATGAAACTGGAAGAGCTGGGTCGCAGGCTCTGCTGCGCTACAGGGGGCCACTGCGAGAAAGAGGGCCGCCAGGAGTGACAAGTGAAATGTGAAGAGAGATTTCATAGGGCGTGCTGAAGTGAAAATTCGACAATAGGGGAATCAGAAACTGACGTGAAGTCCGAATCGGACGCCATTGGGGTGGGTGTTGGGATGATCGTTGTAATTGATACGTCTGACGTACTCCACCGAGAAGAATTTGAGGATGTTGCGTATTCCAACTACGGCCTCCATATAGGGTGCGCTGCCAATGGGATATGTTCCTTCGGGCAACATAAAGAGGTCCGGGTCGTTGGCATTAGCAGCCAGCGTGGGATTGTTCTTTTCAGAAAGGTATCCCCAAACTCCCTTAAAGGCGATGTACTCGCGCAGTTTGAGTTTCTTGATAAGGGGGATGCGGTTGAAGAGCTTTCCGTTGAGGTCCCAGGCTATGGACCAGAAGAGCTTTCGGTCCATGAAGAACTCCATATTGCGAAGCATGTTGAAGGTTCCTTCCTGCTCAATATATGACAGGGCGATGGGCGGCGTCATGAGCAGTGGGAAGGGGAGTTTGTTCCATTGTGCCGCAGCATCGAGATGGAGGTCTATATGTCCCCAGCTACCCAGCCATTGTCGTTTGTAGATGCCAATTTCGGTCTGGTTCATGCGGTATTGTCCACCAAGGAAGCCGCTGAAGCCGAGGGTCTGACGGACGTATAGTTCCGGATTGTCGAAATTCAGGGGATAGCGACGCTGCTTCGTGTTGATATACGTCTGTCCCGGACTGAACCGAAGGCTCACGTTCCACTCCGTAGTCCTGAACTTCTGCACCTCGGGTTGCTGGTCAAGATGTATGAAGTGAAGATTTCCAGCCACCTCGTTGCTCTCAGTCTTGAGGGAGGTGTTGACACTGAGTCCGTAGTCGGTCTCGTAGATGAATGATAGTTTCTGCCGGTTATAGAAGTACATCTGGTCCACGCGCTGAGTGCGTATGCCCATGAGTAGATTATCCTTGTTGTTGATCAGGAACTTGTCGGAAGGCGACATGACGTCGTAGGAACTCTCGAACTCAATAGCGCGCTGCGGGAACTCGAAGGGCGAGTTCTGTTTCTTGTTCAGGGAGTAGGTGATGGTGGTGCCATAGTAGGGTTGCTTGGACTTGAATCCATAGGCGGCATAGCCCTCCCAGAACCAGTGCGGGTTGAGTGCTCCCATAGTCCTTCCGCCTATGCGCAGGCGGAATTTGTCGACAAAGTTGAAGGAGATGGTGCTGAGCACGGGTCCAAAATCGAATCTACTTTTCTTGCCGGCCGGACTCGTCTCGATATAATTCTCAGCTATTGCCTTGACGAAGAACAGGGGGATGCGCATCGCTTTGTACTGCGCCAGTTGCTGCATGAAATCTCCTACGCTGGACTCTTTCTCTGTCAGCTCTACGGCGCGGTACTGGTCCCAGAATTCATCGTCGCGGTTTCGGGCGTTGGCGACCTGTTTGGTCTCGGCCTTACCGCGGAAGAGAGAGTTGGGCAGTTCGTCGAAGGCATAGTCCGAAATATTCGTGTTCCTCACTGCCAGGAACTTCAGCTTGGACAGCTGCAGTTCTGCCCACATATCATCCGTTGTCAGTGCCCATTCGCCATTATCCAGTTGTGTGAATACTTGGTCGATGTGGAGGTTGTCAACGAAGTTCACATCACTCTGTTTGGGAATCGACAGACTGCATTTCTTCACGTGGAGTGTGGAGTCCGTGAGCACATAGAGGTCTCCGCTGAATCCGAAGTCCTGCGGGTTGTTGGGCCCGAACTCCAGATGATAGCATTGCTGGCCGTCGACCATGACCGTATCCTGAATATAATAGCGGTAGAAACTGACAGCTGTGGAACCAATGGGGCTGACGAAGGGGAACTGCAGCAGGCGCACATAGTCCTCGTAGATATCGATGTCCTGAAACACTTCCTTAAGGGCCGTATTCACCATATCACCGGTCACGAACAGCTGGTTCACTCCGCTGCTGTTCTGCCCGTGAATGATGTCTTTCTCAGCCCTTGGGCTCTTGCGGTACACATGCTGCTTCACGGTTTCGTCCACCATCAGCGGCATGATTACCTTGTGGTTATAGGGGCTTATCTCTGTGCGTTCATTCCAGTTGAACTTCTTTGAGCTGATGCTGTCGCTATCTCTGACAGCGGTTTTATAGTCGTTTAGTGCCAGCGATATCTTCTGGTACTTGGTGTACTGATAGTAGTCGTGGTTCTCGAGGTGGGTGCGTTTTTTCGCCTCCACCACCCTACGCATGAGATCTACAGCGGGATTATTCTTCCTGCTATAGCGTTTCTTCTCAGCCTTAACCACGACCTCCGCCATCTCCGAAGTGTTTTCCTTCAGCTTGATGATCAGGCGGTTCGGCGTCTTCTTGGTGATGCTGACCTCCTCGGTCTTGTAGCCCATGAAGGTAACAGTCAGTTTCCATCCGACCTTACGATCGATGGTGAAGCGCCCGTCGATGTCCGACTGCACCCCGAGGTTATGGTACTTATAGTGGACATAAGCCATGGGAATGCCCTCTCCCGTAGCGGCATCGCGCACCTGTCCCGTGATTTTCTGGGCTGTCAGGTTCGCGGCGAAGGAGATGAGTATCACCCACAGCAAGATGATTCTTTTGTACATTAAGTATAGAGTCCTCCGTTGATGGATATGGTACTTCCCGTGATATACGAGGCATCCTCCGAAGCGAGGAAGGCTACTGCAGCAGCCACTTCTTCAGGCCGTCCGAAACGGTTGGCGGGTATCTGCTTGCAGAGGGCTGCCTCGTCCAGGCCCTCAGTCATATCGGTTTTGATGAAGCCGGGGGCTACGGCGTTGACAGTCACCCCACGTCGTGCCACCTCCTGAGCCAGAGCCTTGGTGGCAGCGATGAGTCCGCCCTTGGCTGCTGAGTAGTTGGCCTGGCCGGGGAGTCCCTTGAGACCGCTGACGCTTGCCATATTGATGATACGCCCGAACTTACGCAGCTGCATGGCAGGCAGCAGGGGTTGTGTGACGTTGAAGAACCCCGAGAGGGAGATATCCAGAACGCGATGCCAGTTGCTGACGGGCATGAGTGCCATCACACTGTCCTGACGTATTCCCGCATTATTCACCACCACTGCGATGTATTCTCCGGGGTGGGCGGCCTGCCAGTCAGTGAGGGCCTGCTTGGCGGCATCGGCATCGCTGACGTCGAAGGGCAACAGCTCGCCCTGTCCGCCCATCAGCTCCAGCGTCTCACGGGCTGCTGCCTCGTTGCTGGCATAGTTGATGATCACCTGGTAGCCTTCGTGCGCCAGACGGATACAGATAGCCCGCCCGATGCCGCGACTGCCGCCAGTGACCAATGCATATTTTTTCTTTTCCATGTTTGTATGTTCCTATATTAAAAAAAAGAAGATATAATGAATTTTTTTGAGTACCTGCTTATCCATGATTCGACGCGAGCACCTCGCGCGTGGTCTGCAGGGCTGTCATCGCCACACCCTCCAGCCCATGCACCATCAGGCTCTGTCCTGTTAGCAGCAGGTTAGAGATGGGTGTGCGTGGCGAGAGCATGGTCATCAGCAACTGGCGGCAGTCCTTGCGTATGCCGAAGGCCGACCCCTGTGGTGAGAGCGTATAGTCGCGCCACGTGAGGGGGGTGCTGGTGTAGATCTGCTGCACCATCTTTCCCAGTCCAGGCAGTTCTGTCTCTGCCAGTTCTATGCAGGCGTGCGCCAGCTCGCGCTTCATCTGCCGATAGTCCTCGCCGCGCTTTCCTATAGAGGTCTCCTGCCAGGACTGGCACTTTTCCCAAGGCAGGGGCGTGATGAGATCCACCTGCTGGGTGAAGTTTCCCTCCTGGGGCACCTGACATCCGACCATCACTCGGTCGACGCCTCCCGGGGCTGCTTCTGGCCGTGCTTCATCCCAGACGTTCGCCCTGCGGAAGATGTATTTGTTATGATTGAAATAAGGTAGCGTGGCGGGCTTCAGCACCAGCGAGGCCGTGAACATTCCGCCCGTATTCTCCAGAGCGGCTATGCGACGTCGCATGAGTGGCTTGATGCGCGTGGATTCCCGTATCCAGTTGAGGGTGAGTGCGGGATGAACGTTGCTGACAAAGGTGTCGGCCTCAAAGACTTCGCCCGTTTGGCAACGGGCAGCCACGATACGGCCCTCGCGCTCGATGAGTTCGTCGACTTCTCTCTGGCAGAACAGTTCGCCGCCCGCCTGCCGGATATCATCAACCAGCGATTCCACGATACGTGCTCCCCCACCCTGAAGGCGCCAGCTGCTCTGGATGTAGCTGCTGTTGACGTGGGCAAAGGTGAAGAGGGGCAACGATTCGCGCCGCAGTTCCATCTTCATCGAGGTGGCAGCGAGCACATCTATGAGCAGGGGGTCGCGGAATAGGGAGCTGAGATAGCCGAAAGCACTGATGCCTCCGGACTGCTCCATCGGCGGCAGGTTCTCCAGCAGCCGGACATACTTCTGCAGGGCATCGCGCTCCGAGGGGAAGCTGGCAGCCAGCGTAGCGGCAAAGCCATCGAAGCCCTCTGCGTGAGCGAACGTCTCGCCCCCTATGGTCACGCGGTCGAAGCCGTCGGCACTCAGGCGGTGCCAGGGCAGATGCATCAGGCCCAACGTGTCGAAGACCTCATGCAGTGCCTGCCCTTCGGCCAGCCCTCCCACATAGTGGAAACCGGTATCGAAGGTCATGGAACCTCGGCGATAACATTGCAGGCAACCGCCCGGCTGCGACTCACGTTCCAGCACCAGCACACTGCGCCCCGCAAGAGCCAGTTGGCGGGCACAAATCAAGCCTCCAAAGCCGCTACCGATAACGATGATGTCGTATTTCATATTTGCATAAAGATCTTCAGTTGCCCCTGGGCCACCACTTCATCGCCCACGCGGCAGATGCCGTCAGCGATGGTGACATTGCCAAAGGAGAAGCCGAAGGTGACCTGCGTGCGCACCCGCTCACCAAGGCGCACTCTACGATGGCTTTCGAAGTGCTTGACTTCGCCTATCAGTCCCACCGGCGGTTCACCTGTGACATCCAATGCTCCTAACTTGTAGCCCATCAGTGCAGAACAGGTCTGAGCCACATGCTCCACCAACGCCGTCTCGGCGAGTGTAGCATCAGGGAGCAGGAAATAGTTGGAGCGCCGCACCGAGAGTGTGGATGCGGCACTGGTCTGGCTAAGAACCCCCAACGAGTCGATCATCACGAACGGTTTTCGCTGGGGGATAAGCTTTAAGATGTCCTTGCCACGGATCATGCGGGCAGGTGCTCCTCTATGTAGTTATAGAGGTCGTTGAAAGTCTGAATCTTGTGCAGATCCTCGACGGGTATGGTGATTTGGTAGGTCATCTGCACGAGGGCAATCAGGTCCACCAAATTGATGCTATCCAGTTGCAGGGTTTCTTTCAGGGATGCTTCGGGAGCGAATTCGCTCTGTTCGATTTCAAACTCTTCAGACAGCAGGCTGTTTACCTGCTCAATGATTTCATTACGTGACATGATTAATTTTTTACGATTTTACGATTTTACAATTATACTGATTCTTACAATCATCTTTCTTTGAGGATTTTGCGGGTTGAGTCCTTGAGCTCTTTAGTTTAAACTCCTTAAACTCTTAAACCCTTAAACCCCTTAAACTCTTGAATACTACAAATTCCTAATAATCAAGGTAGAGTTGGTGCCTCCGAATCCGAAGGAGTTGCTGAGGAAGGTGTCGAAGTGGGCCTCACGCGTCTCAGGGACTACGTTGACACATGCCGTTTCCTCGTCGGGGTTCTCGAAGTTCAGCGAGCCTGCGATGAAATCGTTCTTCATCATCAGCACCGAATAGATGATCTCGCTGGCACCTGCCATCCACATCTCGTGGCCCGTCTGTCCCTTGGTGGAGGTGACGGGGACGCGGTAGTCACCAAACACCTGAGCAATGGCCTGCGCCTCGCGGGCATCACCGATGCGCGTGGACGTGGCGTGGGCATTGACATAACCGATATCCTTCAACTGCACATCGCAATGCTCCAGACAGAGCTCCAGCGAACGGGCAGGACCTGCTACATTGGGCGTGGAGATATGGTCGCCATTACCCGAGAAGCCCCAGCTGACCACTTCTGCCAGGATGGGTGCACCGCGGCGCACGGCACTCTCATAGCTCTCCAGCACGAGGGTGGCAGCCCCGCCGCCAGGCACCAGACCATTGCGGTCGCGGTCAAAGGGACGGCTGGCACGGGTGGCATCGTCGTCGCGCAGGGCGAAGGACTGGATGCCGTCGAAGGAGGCAACGCCATACATATTGGCTTCCTGGGCACCACCACAGACCACGCAATCCTGCAGGCCCGTGCGAATGAGCAGCGAAGCCAGACCGATGGAGTGCGAGCCCGAGGCACAAGCGCCGGAGGCCGTCAGGTTGATACCTTTCAGATGGAACAGGCAGGCCAAGTTCATCGTCACCGTGGAGTTCATCGACTGGAAGATAGCACCGCTGCCACAAGCAGCCGTGCTGCCGAACTGACGGAACTTGTCGAGCGAACGCATCGTGGCCTCGGCGACAGAGTCGTTGCCATAGATGATGCCGACTTCGTGCTGGTCGATATAGTCCTGATCCAGTCGGGCCTGAGCCAGAGCATCGCGCGTGGCCATATAGGCATACTGCGCCTCCTCGGGCATGAACTGGCGGAAATTACGATTGACAAAAGGTTTCAGGTCAGCCTGCGGCACCTGGGCACACAGGGCTGAACGGAAGCCGCAGTCCTTGCGTTCCTGACTGAACACGATTCCACTGCGACCATCATACAGGGACTGACGCACCTCGTCGAGTGTGACACCCAGACAGGACCAAATGCCCATTCCCGTGATAACTACTTTTCTTTCCATGAAATATATCTAAATGTTAAGAATCCTAATCCTTGATTTCCTTGCAGTAGCAGCGGCGGCGCTTCACGAACGAGGGGTTCAGGGCCTTCCACTGCGACAGCACATGAATATTATCTTCCAACGACGGTCCCGTCTCTGCCCAGCGGATGCCTATCTTGTTATAAATGGGGATGAGATCGTCAAAGAACAAGGCGTTGACACCCATGCCCTGATACTCGGGATGCACTGCCACGAGCAGCATCTCGGCACTGTCCTGCCGGTTCTGGCGCAAGGCACGCAGCAGATGCCACCAGCCTAAGGGGAACAGACGTCCACGGCTCTGCTGCAAGGCCCGGGTCATGCTCTGCATGGTGATGGCCACTCCCACCATCTCGCCCTTGTCATTCTCCACCACAGGCACCAGTTGGAGGTCGATAAGCGAGATGTACTTTTTCAGGAACTCACGCACCTGGGCCGTTGTGAACTCCGAGAATTCGAAGAGGGGCGAGTAGGCCTCGTTCAACAGGCGGAACACCCTCAGCCCGTCTTCGCCGAGCACCTCATCCCGCGTCATCTTGCGCACATGCAGTCCCATCTGCTCGCGAGCATACTGCGCTACGCGTTTGTAGCGGACGGGCACCTCTGCCGGCACCTGAATGCGCACATGCAGCCAGTCCACAGCCTTAGTAAATCCTAATGCCTCGAGGTGACGGGGGTAGTAGGGCGGGTTATAGATTGCCGTCATGGAACCCACGAGGTCGAAATCATCCACCAGCATACCCTCCTTGTCGAAGTCTGTGATGCCTAAGGGACCCTGGATGAGCGTCATCCCGCGTTCGCGGCCCCATTTCTCCACCGTGGAGAGCAGCGCCTCTGCCACCTTAATATCGTCCTCGAACTCGATGAATGCGAATCGGACACACGCCTCCTGCCATTTCTGATTGGCATGATGATTGATGATGGCGGTGATGCGTCCCACAGGAACGCCATCGCGATAAGCCACGAAGGGCTGGACATCACAAAACTCCAGACCCGCATTATGCCCGGGGCGGAACGTATTGCGGACATCCAAATCCAAATCCGGCACATACTGCTCGCAGCCAGCATACAACCGACGCGGCAGTGCGATAAAGTCGCGCATCTGCCTTCTGGACCGTATGGGAATAACTTCTATTTTCACAACGTTTCGAAGTGACCTTTCTTAAATTGGGCGCAAAGGTACGGCTTTTTTTCCATTTTTCCTAATTTGGAGCACATTATTATATATAAACCCACGCATAAGGGACAAATTTTAGGAATAATTGACTATTCACAGCAGCCCTCCGCGAGGGATTTCCGCTGTCATTCATCCAACAACAGCTACCCATAATCCATTTGTGCAGGTGCAAGGAAAAAGCCCCGACACATGGCATCCAACAACCCGCAAGCGTCATCGATCAACCTCTGGCCGCTTCACTTGTAGAACTTTCAGGGAGCCCCCCCCAGGTGAGAAGGTGTTGGGCGAGGGAACTATAGTTGGTTGCACGAGGAACTATAGTTTGTCGTCACAGAGACTATAGCCTGTTTCGCTGGGGGATGTGTAATTGTCAATTGTTAATCGTTAATTGTTAATTGTCAATTGTCAAAGAGCGCTCTGTCATCAATGGAGATGGAGGAAGCATGGAAAAAAGTTTCTCAGGGAAATTTTTTCCTCAGTTCCTACTTAGATGCAACAGGGTGCGTTCATCCGATTAGGACTTATAAAAAATTTTTAACAATTAGTACGGATAATTGGGCGCTTTCTGCTTGTGTTGCGTAAAAAATATTGACAGAATGCATTCCCGACGAGATTAGGGTTCCACGGGATCGATGCGGAACAGCTTGTCGGAGGGACGGATTTTGGCATCCACGCGGAAGCTGACATTGGAGCCTTGGCGGGCTACGGGTACGGGCTGGTTGGAGTCGTCGTGCATCTCCTCGATGACGCCGTAGAGGGCACCTGTCGTGGGGCCGGTGACGAGGAACTTGTCGCCGAGGTGCAGCTCGGTGGCTTCGATGTGGAACTCACCGAGTCCCAGGCGGGAATAGTACTTCGTGCCGCGACCCACATAGACCTTGCGCTCGGTGGCCTGCGAGCCGTAGGTCTGGCTCCATTCTCCCAGCCGCTGACCCTGGTAGTAGCCGTCCCAGAAGCCGCGGTTGAAGACGGCAGCGAGGCGGGTGTCGAGTTGGTCCTTCGTTATCTCGTCGAAGGTGCCGGCGAGGATGTGGTCCAAGGCCTGGCGATAGCTTTCCACGACGGTTCGCACATACTCGGGTCCCCGCGCACGACCTTCGATCTTGAAGACGCGCACGCCGGCATCGACGAGCTTATCGAGGAAGCGGATGGTCTTCAGGTCCTTGGGCGACATGATATAGGGGCCGTCGACTTCGAGTTCCGTCTCTGTCTCCTTGTCGCGAACCACATAGCTGCGGCGGCAGAGCTGCATGCATTCGCCGCGGTTGGCGCTGCGGCCGGTGTTCTGGAGGCTGAGGTAGCACTTGCCTGAGACGGCCATGCAGAGGGCTCCATGACAGAACATCTCGATGCGGACGAGCTGACCCGAGGGGCCACAGATGCGGTCGCGCAGGATGGCATCGTAAATCTCGCGCACCTGCTGGATGTTCAGCTCGCGCGCCAGCACCACGACATCGGCGAACTGGGCGTAGAAGCGCAGCGCCTCGGTGTTGGAGATGTTCAGCTGGGTGGAGAGGTGTACCTCTAATCCGATGCTGCGGGCATAGGTCATCACGGCAACGTCGGAGGCGATGACGGCGGAGATGTCTGCCTCCTTGGCGGCATCCAGGATCTGGCGCATCAGGGGGAGGTCCTCGCCATAGATGATGGTGTTGACGGTCAGGTAACTCCTGACTCCCTGCTGCCGGCACGTGGCGGCAATGTCCTTCAGGTCGTCGATGGTGAACGCCGATGCGGAGTGCGCCCGCATGTTCAGTCGTTCGATGCCGAAATAGATGCTGTCGGCCCCTGCCTGAAGGGCGGCAGCCAGGCTCTCGCGCGAGCCTACGGGGGCCATTATCTCAAAATCTTCGCGTTTCATGGTGCAAAAGTAGTGTTTTTTTAGCAAACGGCATCGATGTTTGGCAAAAAAACACTACTTTTGCGCCAAAATGAAGATAGGAACACTGGATTTGGGCTCGCGCCCTGTATTTTTAGCGCCGATGGAGGACGTGACGGACATCGGCTTCCGCCTGCTGTGCCGACGCATGGGGGCGGCAATGGTGTATTCGGAATTCGTGGCGGCTGACGCCCTTGTGAGAATGGTCAACAAGAGCCTGAAGAAGCTGGAGGTGTGCGATGAGGAACGCCCTGTGGCCATTCAGATCTACGGCAGGGAGCCGGAACCCATGGCAGAGGCGGCGCGCATCGTGGTCGAACAGGCGCACCCGGATGTGCTGGACCTGAACTTCGGCTGCCCCGTCAAGAAGATTGCCACCAAGGGAGCTGGTGCCGGCATGCTGCGCAATGTGCCTAAGCTGCTGGAAATCACCCGCGCCGTGGTGGATGCTGTGGGCAGCGAGGTGCCTGTGACCGTGAAGACGAGGCTGGGCTGGGACAAGGAGAACCTGATTATCACGGAGCTGGCAGAGCAGTTGCAGGATTGCGGTATCTCGGCATTGACGATTCATGGCCGCACGCGCTCGCAGCTCTACTCCGACCAGGCCGACTGGACGCTCATCGGCGAGGTGAAGCGCAATCCACGCATGAAGATTCCCATCATCGGCAATGGAGACATCACGTCGGCAGAGCGCGCCGTGGAGGCTTTCGAACGCTATGGCGTGGATGCCATCATGGTGGGGCGCGCCACCTTCGGCAGGCCCTGGATTTTCAGGGAGATCGCAGAAAAAATCCACCCCCAGACACCTTCCGCGATGGAGGGTCAGGGGGAGGAACTTTCCCTTGACTGGAAGCTTGATATTCTGAAAGAGCAGGTGCTGACATCTGTGGCTCGCACCAACGAACTGAGCGGCATCCGCCACATCCGCCGTCATCTGGCCGCCTCGCCCCTGTTCAAAGGCATTCCTGACTTCCGCCAGACGCGCATCAGAATGCTTCAGGCCGACACGGTGGAAGAGCTCTTCGAGGTGATGGAACACACCCGCGAACTGCTTCATCGGCTGGAAGATGAAGCATAGCAGGGGGAGGATTATTGCAACTCGGTCACTACCCGCTTGATACCCACAGCAGTAAGGATCATCGATGTGAGGGCGATGGCCAACAGCTGGGTGGGCGACGGCATCAGTTCGCGCAGACGGTGGAGGAAGAGCATGAACTGCACGAGGAGGTTACTGTAGTCGAAGTACAAAACGCCAGATATCAGTCGGTTGGAGAGATGTTGCAGGAACTGCATCCACTCTGTGAACACACCCAAGTAGATCAGCAGTCCGATGCCGGCTATAGTGCCTAAGACATTCAGCCACAGCGACCAGCGCCTCAGCCGCATGGCCTCGGCCCAGCTGGCATTCTCCCGCTGGGGCAATGCACTCAATACCCGCTCCGTGAAACCGTTGTCAGCAATCGGTTCGCGATGTTCTGCGAAGAAGCTGGCAATCAGCGCCTCGTCGCTGGATATATATTGCTTGTTCTTTTCCATATTATTCATTTTTCATTTTTTCAACCTTTCAACGTTTCCGCTCGACCTTGGGTCGCTTCATGCCTGAAGAACGTTTCAACTTTTCAACATTTCAACGTTTCAACCTTCCCTCACCCATACCCATTGCTTCTTAGGTAGTTCGCCAAGTTCTTCTTGCCACGCAGGAGGTGGCTCTTGACCGTATTTTCGGGGATTCCCATGATTTGGGCTATCTCCTTGATACTCTGTCCCTCTACGCATTGCAGTACCACACAAGTACGTTCTGTTTCAGAGAGGGTGGAAAGGGCTTGGTCGAGGTCCATCGAAAGGCCTACCGTAGAGCTTTCTCTTGAAAGACTTGAGGCGGCGGCAGCACCGCTGTCGAGCGTAGAAAGGTCTGCTCCGTCATGAGCGAGCGGAGTGCGGTTCAATGCCCGCTCATCGTCGAGGAACACCCGATAGGCGATACGCAGCAACCAGGTCTCGAAGCCTGAGAGTTGGCGGAAACCGCTCAACCCCTGCCAGGCGCGGATGAAGGTCTCTTGTGCGAGGTCGTCTGCACGCATCTCATCGCCTGCCGTCAGTCGGCGCAAGAAGCGGCGCACGGCTTCCTGGTGAGCCTCGACCAGCTGGCCGAATGCCCGTTCGCTGCCGAGCGCCACTACTTGCGCAATGAGTGCTATGTCTGAGAGGCCTTGCATCAGTTCTCGCTCTTCGAATAGTCGTCAGGAGTGGGATCCGGCTGTTGCGGCTGCTGGGACTGCTGCTTCTTCTTGGAGGTCCAGGCAATCACCAGCTTAGCTACGCCGATGCAGGACACCAGAGCACCTACGCCCCACAATCCGTCCCAACCGATGGAGCAGAAGAGGATGATGAGTCCCACACCGATGCAGGAGTACATGACGCCGCTCCTCCAAATATCCGTATTCTCGTCGAGATAGGACTGTCCGTAGTTATTCAGTATTGCAGGTTGCGGGCTCTGTGCGCTTTGTGTGCCAGGTTGAGCATAGGCTGCGGCGGGTTGTGCGGTTGCCGTCTGAGCAGCGGCTGCCTGAGCGGGAGCTGCGGTGCCAGGAGTAGCACCAGGGGTAGCGCCAGGAGTAGCAGCATTGAGCGGCGGATTCTGGTAGGTCTGGGTTCTGTTCTTGCGACCACCGCGGACGGCCAGCCAGATGATGAGTGCGAGAATCCAGATGGGAGCGGTGAAGATTCCTATCAGCAGCACAATGACGAAGACAGCCAACAGGATGCCGAGGATGCCTACCAGAATACCTGACCCACCAGCAATGATCTTGCCCCACCAAGTATTCAGCCAACCGAAATTCTCTTCAAGGCCATCGACGAGCTCATCAAAATCACCAGCAAGTTCAACGCTGTCGACGTCGGCTTCATCATAGAGGAAGGTGGTATCTTCGGCCATTGCTTCCAGCGAGTCGCCCAGACGTTCCATCTCATCACCCATAGCCTCCATCTGAGCCTCCATTTCTTCGGCTATGCGCTCTGCTTGCAGCGGGTTGGCAGCAGCTTTGGCAGCCATGCGGGCTCCCTGCGCAGCCATGCGGGCTCCCTGACGGGCCATCTGTCGGGCCACAGCCTTCTGCCCAGTGGTGATGGGTTTACCATTCACTGTCACGCTGGCTTGCGTTGTGGTGCGTGTTTCTGTCGGCTGTTCTTCAACCGTTGCGGGTTGTTCGACTTCCTCTGTCTGTGCCCAGAGAGAGGCTGGAGTGGCGACCACCATCAGGGCGGCCAGCATCATTGTAAAGAATCTTTTTGTTTTCATTGTCTTTATCGTTTTTTATTGTTTAACATGCAATTTCCTGCTGTTTTCTATCCCTTAGACGGCAATGGAACACGAAAAGTTGCAGCAACGCAAAAAAAAATTCAAAAAAAGAGGTCGTATACCTAATTAAAAGAGGTCTTATACCTTATAAATATACAGGATTCGCAAATGAACAGAAAAAAACATCGCCGCGCTCCACTTGCTTCTAAGGGTGGGCACGGCGATGAGGATTTCTATTAGCGTTCGACGCTTACTTGACGTACTCTGCGAGGTCTGTCAGACGCATGTCGCCTTTGCGCAGGAACGTGTCGTGCATGGCGAAAGCTGCGCTGAGGCAGTGGTGAGTGTGGCCACTGTACTTCTCGGCATACTTCAGGTAGTCGCGCAACAGGGGTTGATAGTCGGGGTGAGCCACCTTGATGAGCTCCTCGGCCTTCTCCATAGCGCACTTGCCGCGCAGGTCGGCTACGCCGTACTCCGTGATGACAGCATCCACAAAGTGGCTGGTGTGGTCGATGTGGCTGGCAAAGGGCACAATGCTGCTGATGGCGCCGCCCTTGGTGGTGGAACCGCAGGTGAAGATACTCAGGTAGGAGTTGCAGGTGAAGTCTGCCGAACCGCCGATGCCGTTCATCATCTTCGTGCCACAAATCTTCGTGGAGTTCACGTGGCCATAGATGTCAGCTTCGATAGCCGTATTCAGCGAGCAGACACCGATGCGGGCAATGACCTCAGGATTGTTGGAAATCTCGGAGGGACGCAGCACCAGCTTGTCCTTGAAGAAGTCGATGTCATCGTAAATACCCTTCAGGCACTCGTTGGTCACGGTCAGCGAGCAGGCGCTGGCGCTGAGCACACGACCCTCGCGCATCAGCTGCACGGGAGCATCCTGAAGCACTTCGGTATAGATGTTGAAGTTGGGAACCTCGGTGGAATGACCCAGAGCACCCAGCACTGCGTTGGCACCGCTGCCAACACCCGACTGCAGGTTCAGGAAGGTGGGAGGAATCTTACCCTCGCGCATATTCTGAACGAGGAAGTCAGCCACGTTCTGACCAATCTGAGTCGTGATAGCATCAGGATCCTTGAAGGCACGAGCCTCATCAGGAATGTCGCACTCGATGATACCCAGGATGCGGTCGGCATCGACCTCCACATAAGGCTTACCGATACGGTCGCTGGGGTGACAGATGGGCACAGGGGTGCGATAGGGATGATACTCAATCTCATACACATCGTGCAGGCCCTTGCTCTTGGGGCTATGGAAGGCATTGAGCTCCACGAAGATACCGCGCTTTGCCAGACGGCACACCGTGGGGCTGATGCCACCAGCTGCGGTGAGGAAGATGTGAGCCTTGGAGCCATGAATCTCCACGTCGCAAGCCTCGATGATGGCCCAATCCACGTCGCCCAGGTAACCCTGACGAATCTGGGTGGCCATGTTGCTGAGGTTCAGGTCGGTGTAGCGAATCTCATTGAGGTTCACATGCTTGCGGAAGTCCGGATTCGTGGTGTAGGGAGCACGCAGTCCGATGGCCTGCTCGTTGGCGAGCATACCATCGCAGCTCTGACCTGTGCTGGCACCTGTAAAGATATTTACCTTGAAGGGACGTCCGGCTTCGTGCTCAGTGTGAGCTTTCTTTGCCAATTCTGCGGTTACGCTTTTAGGAACGCCAGCAGGAGTGAAGCCAGAGAGACCCAACGTGTGGCCATTCTCGATTTGTGCTGCGGCTTCGGCAGCTGTGATGCGCTTTAGTGACATGTATTTGTTTTGTTGTAGTTAGAATATTGAATCCTAATGAGAATTTTGAATCACAATGTTTAAGCGGGGGTAGGGTTTATTGAAAACCCGTCCACAAAAAAGGATGTGGGCGGGAGTCTTGCGGTGGTTGGGATACCCGGATTCGAACCAGGAAAAACAGAACCAAAACCTGTTGTGTTACCATTACACCATATCCCAATCCTAAAGCTTTTATTGCTAAAAGCGGCGCAAAGGTACTGCTTTTTGCTTGAATAATGAAAGTTGGAAGCTGAAAATTAAAAGAGTAAGCTCGGAATTTAACGTTCTTTCACGCTTCCGCTCAATAACCTGCTTTCATTCTGCGATTAAAAGATAGTAATTCTTCTTACCTTTCTGAACCAACAGATAGCGGTTGTCGATGAGGTCGGCAGTGCTGACGAACTGGTCGAAGGCAGAGAGTTTCTCCTTATTGAGGCTGACGCCACCGCCCTGCACCATCTTACGCATCTCGCCCTTGCTGGGGAAGCAAGCCGTCTCGGCTGCCATGAGGTCGATGGCCTTGATACCTTCGCCATCAAGCAGACTACGGCTGATGCGGAACTGAGGCACACCGTCGAACACGTCGAGGAGAGTCTGCTCGTCGAGGGCCATCAGGGCTTCCTTGGTACTCTTGCCAAAGAGCATCTGGCTGGCTTCCTGAGCCATCTTCAAATCCTGCTCGCTATGCACCATCTTGGTGACCTCTTCTGCCAGACGGCGCTGGAGCTCGCGGCGGCCGGGGTCTTCGCGATGACGGGCGATGAGGTCGTCGATCTCCTCCTTCGGCAGGGAGGTGAAGATCTTGATATAGCGCTCAGCATCCTCGTCGGCCACGTTGATCCAGAACTGGTAGAAACGGTAGGGGCTGGTGTAGCGGCGGTCGAGCCAGATGTTGCCCTGCTCGGTCTTGCCGAACTTGCGGCCGTCGGACTTCGTAATGAGGGGACAGGTGAGAGCGTAGGCCTCGCCACCACCCATACGGCGGATGAGTTCTGTGCCGGTGGTGATGTTGCCCCACTGGTCACTGCCTCCCATCTGAAGCTTGCAGCCCTTATGGGTGTTGAGGTAGTAGTAGTCGTAGCCCTGAAGCAGCTGGTAGGTAAATTCCGTGAAGGAGAGACCATCGCGAGCCTCGCCATTGAGGCGCTTCTGCACACTGTCTTTGGCCATCATGTAATTGACGGTGATATGTTTACCTACATCACGAGCAAAGGCGAGGAAGGTGAAGTCCTTCATCCAATCGTAGTTGTTGACGAGTTCTGCGCGGTTGGGAGCATCGCTCTCGAAGTCGAGGAAATGGGCCAGCTGAGCCTTGATACAGCTGACATTGTGGGCCAGCGTCTCCTCGTCGAGCAGATTGCGCTCCTGGCTCTTGCCACTGGGGTCGCCGATCATGCCGGTGGCGCCTCCGATGAGTGCTATGGGCTTGTGCCCACAACGCTGGAGGTGGCGCAACATCATGACTCCGCAGAGATGACCGATATGAAGGCTGTCTGCAGTGGGATCGATGCCTACATACGCCGATACTTGTTCTTTCTGGAGGAGTTCCTCCGTGCCCGGCATCATCTGATGGACCATGCCACGCCATGAGAGTTCTTCTACAAAGTTCATCTTTTCAAATAATTTTCTTATAATGAAATGTACGTTTTATAATCTTTTTCTTCAATTTCGGGCGCAAAGGTACGACTTTTTTTTCATTTTATGGCTTTTTAGCATGAAATTCTTTGTTCGTTACTCTTTTTTGCCTATCTTTGCGCCCGAAATCAAAAAGGAAACTCCCTCAAAAGGGCTGTGCACCTACCAAAAAGAGCAGAATGACAAAGAAACTACTGGCTTTATTTTTGTGTGTGAGCACAATGCTATTTGCCAATAACCCCGTTCGCCATCGCGTAGAACTCACGGAACCCGATGCCGTTGTCAGTCCTATAGAAATACAAAAGGAGCTGGCAGCGATTATTGCGCCTGTGTGTCCGATGGTGCGGGCCAATCTGTTGACAGGGCTGGGAAGCACCGTTGCCTCGGACCTCATCAATGCAGCCAAACACCTGATAGGCTCGCGCTACCGTAGTGGCAGCAGCGGCCCCAAGGCTTTCGACTGCTCGGGTTTCACCAGCTATGTCTTCAACCTGATGGGCATCCGGCTGAAACGTTCTTCGCGTGAGCAGAGTACCCAAGGCGAGCTGGTTGACGACATCAGGGAACTGTTGCCAGGCGACCTGGTGTTCTTCGGCCGCGGAAAGAGGGTGAACCATGTGGGCATCGTGACGTCCGTAGACAGCGAACAGGGCATCTTTCAGTTCATCCACAGCAGTACCTCGAGAGGCGTGCGCATCGACAGCTATCCAGAGGACGACTACTGGAACCGGCATTTCATCAGCGGACGTCGTATCCTCGGTCATTATTAATGTATAGAATAGAAAAGAGAGTTTACTAACCACTTTATTTCATTAAAAACAACGTTTATGAAGAAACTATTACTTCTCCTGACACTGGGTTCCTTCGCTGCCATGCCTGTTGTGGCACAGGAGGAAGAAGATTTCACCCAGTACATCGTCAACGCTAGTTTTGACGAGGACCTCACGTTCCAGGAAGACGGAACGATGAAAGAGGCCATCAGCACCGACAATTCTCTCAGTGACCGCAGCTGGGCATACATCGCTGCTGACAGCACCCTCTATGCCCGCCCCAAAAGCACCAGCAGCCAGAGTCGTCCCGACGGTCGCAAGCTCGAAGCTGTGAATGGCTTCATCGGCCGCATTAAGGGCTGGACCGTAGAATCCAGCGCAAAATTCCCCGGTTGTGAATGGGTGTATTTCGGCAATGTTCCTTATGGCCTCGGAGCTGAAGCCGTGCCCACATCCGACGACACCAATGGTTTCCTCTACATGCCCGAAGTCCCGACGGAGTTCAGTGAAGATGAGGATAATATAGCTGCCGCTTACATGCGTGCAGGTTGGGGCGGATGGGTGCTCTATAAGCAGGAGGTACATCTCCCGTGTGCTGAATACCACCTCGAGTACTGGACCAAGAACTGCAATGAAAACGCATCCGCAGAGCCTGAGAACCTGACAAAAGTTATCTGCCGTCGCGACGTATTCCAGGAGGAAGAGGGCAGCCTCAAATCCACTGAATGGACCAAGCACGAGTTCGAGTTCACCCCGGTGGACAAGTTCACCATCCAATTCGGCTTCAAGTCTGCCAACAGCTCCAGTAACGCCAACCCGTGGGTGCTCATCGACGGTATCAGGCTCTATAAGATTGGCGAAGCCGACCCCGCAGAACTCCTCCGTTCCGATGTCTATTACTACAACGACATGATTAAGGATTCGCTGGACTTCACCGGTCTTAACGGCGATTACTTCTATGGCCTGCTGGACGAGGCTGAGGATAAGGCTGAAGAACTCATCTATGAAGGCGAGGACTTACAGAAGCTGCAGGCTTCTATCGATGGCCTGAAGGCCCTCTATACCACTATGGAAGAAGCCATCGAGGCTGCTAAGAGAGTGGAAACTCAGCTCATCAAGGTGCAGAATGTGCTCGATGCCACCAACTATCCCGGAAAGGCTACTCTTCAGGGCGTTTATGAGAACACTTATCAGCTCCTCTTCAGCGACGGTAAGGGCGGCGATGCAGCTGCTGTCATCGCAGCTGAGGCTACTTTGAAGGACGCTCTCAACGACTACTACTTCAGCCAGCCTGCTGATATGGAGAATCCTGCGAACTACAGCTTCCTCGTACAGCATCCCTGGATGTGTCTGGACGGTCGCGAGCCTGCCAGCGGCGTTGCTGCTGACGTCGAAGCTGCCGCACTCACCAACGACGACAAGGACATCACAGGTTGGAACGATGTCTCCAGCGCCAGCAACCGCACCACCGGCGCTTACTTCAAGGTGGGCCGCACCTGCTACCAGCTCTGGGCTGACAACAACTTCACCGGTATCCTCGATGCTAATCAGGAGCTGACGAACCTGCCCAACGGTATCTACAGCGTTCAGATGGACCTCATCACCAATACCGACGCCCTCAGCGACCAGCGCGTATATGCCGCTTCCTCTCTCGGCGAAACCGAAGGCTTCATGACTGAAGCTGGCGTGCTCGGCGACTGGCCCAGCGGTGACTACGACGGCCTCTATCCTGCCGACGGCACTGAGCCTTGGGAGACTGTGAAAACCACAGGCACCGTCATCGTCACCGACGGCAAACTCACCATCGGTGCACGTTCCACTCACGGTGATCCCACTGTGGAAGACATCAGCGCCAACTATCGTCGCGGATGCTTCTGGTTCACCAACGTCATCCTCCGCTACCACGGCCAGGCTACTGACGCCCAGATTGCAGAGGCCATTGCCGCCCGCGAGAAGCTGGCTAATGACCTCGCTGGAGCTATGCACTTTGCAGCCGACAAGAAGCAGGCCAACGACTCCATCGCTGCCTATAACCAGTCCAAGGATCTCGACGTGCTGAATGGCGGCATCGCCTTCGCCAAGACTTCTGAAGCTAAGTTCAATGAAATCATGGAGCCTGGCAAGACCCTGCCTACCGTAGCCGAGAACCTCGCTGACGCTTCCCTCGCCGCCGAGACCTATGGCAACCAGGTTGACCTCGTCAAGTACGCCTACGACGCTACCAACGCTTGGATCAACAGTTCCGAAGCCACCTACACACAGGTTGACAGCGTGCTCAACGTTGCCAAGAACTATATCAACGAATTCGCTCAATCCTTCATGAATGGAGAAGAGTATGTAGCAGGATTCCAGTCTCAGGCTGCTAAGAATCTTGTGCTCGAAGGCATTGCCAGCGCAAAGAAGAAACTCATGCCCGGCAATAACGTCATGCTCAGTGTTGAAGCCACAGAGTCGATTAAGGAGGACCTCTCATACCTCATGGCTACTGCTGACAAACAGAATGAATACGAGAAGAATCCCAACGGCACTGACTATACCGGATGGATCCTCAATCCCAACTTCGCTGAGAACTTCGGATGGACCTACGATGTCATCAAGGGCGACGGTCCCGTGAAGTCCAGTCAGTATCTTAACGGCGACGAGTCCTACACCTACTTCGACAGCTACTTCAGCACACGTGGCGAGCTCAATGTCACAGGCTTCCAGACCGTTGAAGGTCTGCCCAACGGCACCTATAAGGCACAGGCCACCGTCCGCACTCCCGCTCCAGGCGCATTCATCTTCGCCATCACCGGCACAGAGAAGGCAGATTCCATCTTCGTTGAGATTCCTCTCCAGTACTATACCTATCTCGATGGCGAAACCGGTTTGGACACCACTGTTGTCGCAAGCGACAAGTATGGTCCCATCTGGCAAGAGGCATTTGATGCCTACATCCTGGGCGAAGCTACTGAGGAACAGACCAACATCGCTATGGCCAATGGTAACGAAGGTCGCGGCTGGCAGTACCTCACCATCGACAATATCGTTGTCAAGGATCACACCCTGACCATCGGTCAGACCACCAACTCCGCCCTCTCCGGCAAGGCCTTCGAAGGCAACTGGTTCTCTGTCACCGACTGGACCCTCACACTCGTTGAGAAGGGTAACAACGACGATTGGGGCGGACCGCTCACCGCTGTTCGCGAAATCAACACCCTGCCCGCAAGCGCTGATGGCATCTTCACACTCGACGGCCGTCGCGTCAGCAAGCTTAACCGCGGTCTCTACATCGTAGTCCGTGGCGGCAAGGCCAGCAAGGTGCTCGTTAAGTAAACAGTATCATATCCCCTGAGAGGCGCCTTTTCTATCTCTCTCTCCATCCTCCCTCAAGGCGCCTCCGCCCCCTACCTCAATCCCTCCCGCCCCGAGGTAGGGGGTTTTTATGCCCTTTCGTCAATTATTTCCTCTTTTTCTTTGTCCTTTCAAACAAAAAGTGTACTTTTGCACACAGAAACAAGGATTATTCACCCTATAATACTAAAAAAAACTATGGATTTAACAGGAAGAAGACAAAGTTCAAATGTCGACGACCGCCGCAGAATGAGCGGTGTGCAAAAAGCCGGAATCGGAGGTCTTGCAGGTATCATCATCGCATGCCTCATGGCCTGGATGTCGGGTGGCGATGTCTTTCAGGCCTTCCAGCAAGCAGGAGGTCTCGACGCCATCACCAACCAGAACGTCAGCACCAGCGACACGCAGGAACGCGAATTCACGGAAGAAGAACAGGCGCTGGCACTCTTCTCATCACAGGTCCTCGCCAGTACAGAAGACGTATGGAGCGAAGTATTCAAGACACAGCTCGGCAAGACCTACATTCCCCCACGTATGGTGCTCTATACCGGCAGCGTGCAGACGGGATGCGGCCAGGGAACAGCCTCTGTAGGACCTTTCTACTGCTCGGCCGATCAGGCTCTGTACATCGACCTCAGCTTCTTCTCGGAAATGAAGCAGACACTCGGAGCTGACGGCGACTTCGCCTATGCCTATGTCATCGCCCACGAAGTAGGACACCACGTCCAGCACCTTCTCGGCACCCTGAATGATGCCCATTCACAGATGGCCCGAATGAACGAGACCGCTGCCAATAAAGTCAGCGTGCGCATCGAACTCCAGGCGGACTTCTATGCCGGCGTATGGGGATATCATGAGGGCAAGACCTTCGGCTCACTCGACGACGGCGACCTGCAGGAAGCTATACAATGTGCACAGGTCATCGGCGACAACTATCTCCAGGAGAAAGCACGCGGTTACTCACAGCCCGAAAGCTTCACCCACGGCACCAGCGCACAGCGCATGAAGTGGCTGAAACTGGGACTGCAGACAGGCAATATGAGTCGTGGCGACACCTTCAGCATCAGCGAGAGTCAGCTCTAACGACATCCTCTAAAAAGGAACTATACTTAACATACTCAAGTTTCGCAAGTATGCCCGCTCGAACTTTGTTCGCTTCGACTCTTCGAAGAACCAGCTGTAATGCAAAGCCCCAGCGGGGCGTGACAATGGTAGCCAGCCGTTTCAACGGCTGGTATAAAGCAGCTAGGAAAAAGCGTGCCTTTAGGTACGCGACATCAAATCCCTGTCGCGTACCTACGGCACGCTATCCGTTAACATCCTCAATACCAGCCGTTGAAACGGCTGGCTACCATTGTCAGATGCCTACGGCATCACTTGCGAAACGTGAGTATATAAAAGTATGGCTTCTTATCTGAACACCGAGAACATTAAGCGCAGTGGCGAAGGGGTGGAATACCATCCGTTGCGTCCGTTTCTGCCGGAAAATGCCAAGGTGCTGTTCCTGGGTAGCTTTCCGCCACAGCGGAAACGATGGTGCATAGACTTCTATTACCCGAATTTCATCAACGACCACTGGCGTATTCAGGGCGAAGTGTTCTTTGGCGACAGGAACCATTTCGTGGACGTGGCGGCCAAATGTTTCAAGATGGATGAGATTGTGGCATTTTGCGAAGAGCGGGGCCTCGCATTCTTTGATACTTCAACGGCCGTTCGGCGCCTGAAGGACAACGCTGCCGACCAGTTCCTGGAAGTGGTGGAACCCACCGACATCCCCGCTCTGCTATGCCATTTGCCACACTGCCGCGCTATCGTCACCACAGGCGAGAAGGCCACACAGACAGTGTGCGCCTCGCTCCACCTTCCTGTCATCCCCAAGGTGAATGAAGCTATTACCATAGTTTCCCCTCTCCTACTCTACCGCCTTCCCTCCTCCTCGCGAGCCTACCCTCTTTCCTTCGATAAGAAGGTAGAGGCATATAGAAAAATGGCAGAGAAGGTGGGCCTCATCTAAGGTGCTTCATTCACGTCCTCAATCTCACATCCAATTATACCTTATTATAATTATATCTTACGCGAAGTTCTCCTCTGCAGGAGTCGTCACCTATAAACGTTTAACCACGAGTTCCAGAAAATTCCAAGGGTGGAACCACTAAAAGACATATATACGTAAAGCTCGAGACGTATATACGTCACGCGCCTCACGTATATACGTAAAGGCCGAGACATATATATGTCCCGGCCCTCACGTCCTAACGCAAAAAGCCCCGCCGAGTTTCACAACTGGGCGGGGCTTCCTTTCTCTACCGCACGATGCCAGCGGCATGAGCACTGATGGTGGTGATGAGTGCCGTCAGCACTGCAATCACGATGTCTACGACGCGCTTCAGCGTCCTCTTTGATGCTTCTGTCATAATAGTATCAGACCCACCCTGCCCCTTGGGCATCCCTCCCGTGATGGAGGGAGGCTGCGCTTAGGGCGCAGATAGGATTTTGTTAAAGGTTAGCAATCAGGTTAATTCTCTCTCTTGGCTTTTTCCTTAAGCCCCCCTGCCCGCAGGCTCCCTCCCTAACGGGAGGGATGCCCTTTAGGGCAGGGTGGGTCTTGGTCTTAAGGCTCGGGCTCTTCCTCTTCGCCTCCTTCTCCGCCTTCACCTTCCTGCGGCGTCCAGTCAGCGGTGGTCAGACCTTCCTTGCTGGCCTTGAGGGCGGCGGCCTGAGCGGCGCGGCTGGTGGTCTGCTCGAACTCGGCGTCCTCGCGGAGCTTCAGCAGGGCGCGTCCGTTGGTGAACTTGACGTTCACCTTCTGGATGTTGTCTGCCGTGAAGTCCTTGAGACTGATGGCACCGGTGCAGGTGATGCTGGGGGTGAGGCGTCCGAGGTCGCCGAGGTCGATGCTGTAGCCCTGGAGCAGGAGCTCGCGGATGCAGACCGACAGCTCGGTGAGGATACCTACCGTGGTGCCCTTGGAGAAAA
>JAEEGL015429952.1_pt1 | contig 24600 bp, 23 predicted proteins | sample 9134231 | NCBI WGS metagenome assembly JAEEGL01 (sample SAMN16246548, study PRJNA631951) | gut metagenome | biome: gut microbiome; feature: rumen; material: fiber-attached | host: Bos | place: Iran: Karaj | collected 2018-10
GATATGCAAGATATGGAATTTACTGTTGAAGAAGGTAAATTATATTTCTTACAAACAAGAAATGGTAAGAGAACTCCTCAAGCGGCTTTAAAGATTGCTTGTGACTTAGTTGATGAAGGATTAATTGATGAAAAAGAAGCAGTATTAAGAATTGATGCTTACTCATTTGATAAATTATTACTTCCAGGATTTGATAAGGATGAATTATCTAAGGCAACTCCTATTGCTAAAGGTTTAGCAGCAGGTCCTGGTGCTGGTACTGGTAAATTAGCATTTACAGCTGAAGAAGCTGAAGCAAGAAAAGCAAAAGGTGAAAAGGTTGTTTTAGTAAGAGCTGAAACATCACCTGAAGATATCGTTGGTATGGTTGCTGCTCAAGCAGTATTAACTATGCGTGGTGGTATGACATCACATGCAGCCGTTGTTGCACGTGGTATGGGTAAGTGCTGCGTTTGCGGATGCCAAGCTGCAATTATTGATGAAGAAGCAAGAACTGTTACTATCGATGGTAAGGTTTATACTGATCAAGATACATTCTCAATTGATGGTTCAACTGGTAATGTATATTTAGGTGCAATTAAGACTGTAGAACCTGATTTAACTTCTGGATATTTCGGAAGATTAATGAAGTGGGTTGATGAAAATAGAGCATTAAAGGTTAGAACAAATGCTGATAATCCAAGAGATGCTAAGCAAGCTAAGATTTTCGGTGCTCAAGGTATCGGTCTATGTAGAACTGAACATATGTTCTTCGATAAGGATAGAATCTTCTCTATGAGAAAGATGATTTTAGCTGATAAGGTTGAAGATAGAGTTAAGGCATTAGCTGAGCTTGAACCAATGCAACAAAAGGATTTCGAAGATTTATACGAAATTATGGATGGAATGAATGTAAATGTACGTTTGTTAGACCCACCTCTACATGAATTCTTACCTCAAGAAGAATCATTAATCGTTGAACTTGCAAATGCATTAGGAAAGACTGTTGAAGCTGTTAAGGATAGAATCCATGAACTTCATGAAGCAAACCCTATGATGGGTCATAGAGGATGTAGACTAGCAGTTACATATCCTGAAATTTGTAAGATGCAAACAGAAGCTATTATCAAGGCTGCAATTAATGTTCAAAATAGAACTGGTAAAAAGATTGAACCTGAAATCATGGTACCACTAGTATTAGAAGTTAAAGAATTAAAATTCGTTAAGAATTTAATTTGTGAAGTTGCTGATAAATTAATTAAAGAAGCAAACGTTAAGATGACTTACCATGTAGGTACAATGATTGAAATTCCAAGAGCTGCATTATTATCTGATGAAATTGCATCAGAAGCAGAATTCTTCTCATTTGGTACAAATGATTTAACACAAATGACATTTGGATTCTCAAGAGATGATGCTGCTAAATTCTTACCTTCATATTATGAAACTAAGATTTTAGAAGAAGATCCATTCAAGACTTTAGATTATAAAGGTGTTGGTAAGTTAGTTAAGATGAGTGTAGCTCAAGGTAGAGCAACTCGTCCTGATTTACACATCGGTGTTTGTGGTGAAACAGGTGGAGAACCTAAATCAATTCAATTCTATCATGATGCTGGATTAGATTATGTTTCATGTTCACCATTTAGAGTTCCTGTTGCAAGACTTGCTGCAGCTCAAGCAAATATTAAAAATCCAAGAAAATAATAAATTATGGCTAGATTAATTTCTAGCCATTTTTTGTTTTTAAAAAAATAATGTTTTTCTATTGAAATAAAAAAATATTATGATATAATACGAAAATGAAAATGATTTTCAAATTGGAGTGATAACATGAGAGAAGCGTACAAAACTAAAACAAAAGAGCTAGTTTTAGAAAAAGTAAAAAAATTAAATAGCTTCACTGCAAATGATATTTTCAAAAGCTTAAATGAAGAAAATAATCATGTTGGTTTAACAACAATTTATAGAAGCTTAGATGATTTAGAACAAAGAGGAATCATAACTAAATATTATGATGATTCAAAAAAAGCATATTATAAACTCATTGAAAATTGTCAAAGTGTCGTTCATTTTTATTTAAAGTGCAATAAGTGTAATAAAATTGAGCATGTTGATTGTGAATGTATTTTAGATTTTAAAGAGCATATTAGTCAAAAACATAAATTTAGTGCTAATTTTGAAAATATAGTTATCTCAGGCTTATGTTCAAAATGTAAAAGCTTTATAAATATAAGGGGTTAGTATGAAAAAGATTTATTTATTATTTATTTTAGTTTTTTCTTTATTTATTATGACATCTTGTAATCAAGATAAAAAAGATGGAATTAATATTATTGCTACAAATTTTGTAGGATATGATTTTGCAAGAGCTGTTACTAAGGATACAAACGCAAATGTTTCTATGCTATTAAAGCCAGGTGCTGAAATTCACGGATATGAGCCATCAACAAAGGATATTATTAATATTTTAGATAGTGATGTTTTTATTTATGTTGGTGGTGAATCTGATTCTGAATGGGTTGAAAAATCTATTTTAAGCCAAGTTGATAAATCAAAAACTAAAATTGTTAGTATGTTTGAGGTTGTCGAAAATGGTCGTGAAACATCATTATATAAAGAAATAGATTATGAATCTGGCGAAGAAGAAGACGAATATGATGAGCATTTATGGAATGATTGTAATAATGCTGAGGTAATTCTAACTGGAATAAAGAATGCTATTGTAGAAAAAGATAATAAAAATGAAAAAAAATATGAAGATAATTATAAATCATATTTTCATGAAATTAACGACTGGAATTTTAAGATAAATGCTGTTGTTTGTAGCATTGTTTATATTCCAGGAAGAAGCCCCTATATGCTAGTTGCTGATAGATTCCCTCTATTATATTTTGTAAATCATAATAGAATAGCATATGATGCTGCGTTAAGTGGATGTACAACTCAAACTGAGGTTTCTATAGATAAATTAAAAAAATTAAAAAATAAGATAGAAGAGCTACATTTAAAATATATTTTTACAATTGAGCTTTCTGAGCTTAGTATTGCAAGTACTCTTAAACAAGAAATTAAGAATGATATAAATAATGGAAGCTATGATGGTGAAGAAATTGAAATATTAACTTATTATTCAATGCATAATATTTCTAAAGATGATTTTGAAGCTGGCTTAACATTTGCTGACTATTTAAAGAAAAATTACGAAACAATGAAAATATATATTGAGCATTTAAAAACATTAAATTTATAGGAGGTAGCTTATGCCTTTATTAGAAGTTAAAGATTTAACACTAGGATATGATGATGAAAATGTTATTAATAACATTTCGTTTTCCGTTGAAAAGAATGATTTTATTCTAGTAATTGGATCAAATGGTGTTGGTAAATCGACATTAATTAAAGGTATTTTAGGTTTAATAAAACCTAAAGCTGGCGAAATTAATTATATTGATTGTAATAAGAAAAATGTAGGATATATGCCTCAAGAAACAAGAGTTGATGCTAATTTTCCGGCATCTGTAATGGAAGTTGTTTTATCTGGTCTTCATGCTAATATGGGATTTAGACCTTTCCATAATAAAGAAGATAAGGAAAAGGCATTAAATGTACTTGAAATTCTAAAAATAAAAGATTTAGCTAAAAAAAGCTTTTCTGAATTATCAGGTGGACAACGTCAAAAGGTATTATTAGCTCGTGGCTTATGTGCTACTAATAATTTATTAATATTAGATGAACCATCTAATAACCTAGATAAATATTCAAAAGAAGAATTCTATACAACATTAAAGCATTTAAATGAAGGACATGGAATAGCTATAATTATGATTACTCATGATTTGGATATAGATTCATTTATTGGTAATAAGGTTTTAGAATTAAGACGTGATGGCTTTAGTTTCTTAACAACTGATGAATATCTAAAGGAGAATGGATATGAATAGTTTTTTTGAAATGTTTAGTTATCAATTTATAGTTTATGCATTAGTTGTTGGTATATCTATTTCAATTTGTGCAGCCTTACTAGGTACATCCTTAGTATTAAAAAGAAATTCAATGATTGGTGATGGATTATCACATGTAGGATTTGGAGCTTGTGCAATCGCAATAGCTTTAAATTGGGCTCCATTAGCCTTTGCAATACCAATTGTTATTATCGCTTCATTTTTAATATTAAAATTGTCAGAAAAGAGTAAAATTCATGGAGATTCAGCAATTGCTTTAGTAGCATCAGCATCTTTAGCAATTGGTTATATTGTAATTCATACATCAGGAACTAATATTGACGTTGAAAATTATTTATATGGTTCAATATTAGGTATTACAAAACAAGAATTAATAATGAGTGTTTCATTATCAATTGTTGTAATAATAGCATTTGTTTTACTTTATAATAAAATATTTGCAATAACATTTGATGAATCATTTATGAAATCAACTGGTGGTAAAACAGAAATATATAATATTATTATTTCAGTTTTATGCTCTATTACAGTAGTATTAGGTATGAAATTAATGGGTGCATTATTAATTACATCATTAATAATATTCCCAACAATTTCAGCAAGACAATTATTTAAAACATATAAATCTGTTGTTATAGCAAGTGTTGTTATTTCAGTATTATGCTTCTTTATTGGTATGGTTATGAATTATTATATTGACCTACCAATAGGTTCAACAATAGTAGTAGTTAACTTATGTGTTTTATTAATATTAATGGCTACAAGTAAAATAATGAATAAAATAAAAATTAAGAATTAGAGCAACACCCAAAACTTTGGGTGTTTTTCTTTATTTTTAACTTCTGTTGATATTGACATTTTATATATATATATATATAATATATTTTGGTATAAATTTTACAAAATGAGGAGAAATAGATAATTATGAAAAAGAAAGCTTTAATTTATGCATTATTTGCATCAGTATTATTAGGCTCTGTAGCATCATGTGACAAGAACAACAATAATACAGCTGTTATAGATCCAGAACCACAATATAATATTGAAGATGATGAAATGGCAAAAAAGGTGTTTGCTGAAATATCAAAAACAGATAGTAGCGCTTCATATGAGGATTTTTTAAAAAATGCAGTAAAAGAAAGTGCAAAAAATGATAAAGGTGGAGTGCTAGATTATGAAATAGAATTTAGCTATAATGAAATCTCTATTTATCTTTCGTTAAATGGAGATTTTACTCATAAAGGCATTTATGAAAATGGTTTAAGCACATATTATACATTTATCAATAATGAATGGGTAAAAACAGGGGAAGGTAAAATTGTTAATGGCAAATATCTTGATTATTATAGTGTAGATTTTAATGAAGATGGTACATTTAAGCAAAAAGTAGAAAAAACTTTTGATGTAAATGGAAATGAATTATCTAAGACAACATCAAAATATATAAATAATGAGTGGGTAAAGATACTTGAAACTAAACAATTAACAGAAAATTCAGCATTAATTACTTATGAGGTATCTTTTAATGAAGATGGCATATTTGATTCAAAAACTGAATGTACATATTCTGATGATTATAAAGATAGAGTAGAAATTGAGTTTAAATATATAAATAACCAATGGGTTTATGATACAAAAGACGAATTCACATATAGTGATGATTTAAGTAATTTTATATATCATAAAACTTCAAAATATATAAATAATGAATGGGTGAAAGTAGGCGAAAGTAAACGTGTTAATGGAGAAGATAAACTTCTTGTTCAAGGCACTTATACTGGTTCTGATTGGACATTAACTGGTAAAACAGAATTTACTTATGATGATAATTGGAATTTATCAACAGAAACATCTTATCGTCTTACAAATGGTCAATGGGAAAAATCTAAAGAATTTAAATACATTAATGGTGTTAGAATGACTATTTTATCTATTTCTTATAAAGAAGATGGCACACCAGATTCAAAACAAGAAAATACATATGATACAAATGGAAAACAATCATATGAAAAAGAATACAAATATATTAATAATGAATGGTTAGAAACAGGTGATTATAAATTCCGTTATGAGCCTTCATTTTATTATAGATTACCAATTTGGACTTTAGAGTTGAATGAAGATAATACAATTAAAGAAAAAAATGAATATACATATGATGAAAATGGAAAATTGTCAATTTGGATAATATCTAGTTACCAAAATAGTAATTGGGTATACGATTCTAAGGAAGAATACACATATGATGAAAATGGAATTGTATTAACCTCAGAGTTTTATTATTATGAAAATGGTGAATGGGTAAAACAAAATTAATTATATGACTAGTGATGAATAAAATAAAAATTAGAAAGAATTAAAAATTGCGTTAGCTTTAAGCTGACGCATTTTTCTATGTAAAAAAGTAAAATAAGTTTTACTAAAATATATTATTATGATATAATCATAACGATTATGTTTTAGGAGAGAAGCATTATGTATCATAAGAAAATTATTTATTATAGCGATGAGCTTAATGATGATTTTGCCGCAACAAAATCAATTAAGAAAAAGATAATAGATGAAAAATATAATTATTTTAGACAAAAGAATAAATTATATAAATTATGGGCAGATACTTTATATTTTATAATAGTAGTACCAATTACAAAATTAATTATGTTATTTGGTTATCATACATATATTCATGGAAGAAATAAAATTAAGCCAAGAAGAAAAAAAGGCTGCTTAATTTATGCAAACCATACTAATTATATGCCTGATGCTTTTATTCCTAATCATTTAAACTGGCGAAGAAATTATATAATTACAGGTTCTGAAACTGTAAATATTAAAGGTATAGCAACATTAGTTGATTCTTTAGGTGCAATTCCTCTTCCTGATACTTTAAAGGCTGCGAAGAATTTCAAAAAATGTATTGAACAAAAAATAACTTATGGTGATACAGTAACTCTTTATCCTGAGGCTCATATTTGGCCATATTATACAGGCGTAAGACATTTTAAAAAGGAAAGCATTAAATATGCTATAGAATTAAATTGTGCAGCTTATACTTTAACTACTTGTTATAAAAAGAGAAAATTTGGTAAAAAACCTAGAATATCAGCTTATGTAGATGGTCCTTTCTATCCTGATGAAAGCTTATCTAAAAATGAGAAGGTAGATAAATTATATGATGAAATCTATAATGCAATGAAAAAAAGAGCTGAACAAGAATCAACATATGAATATTATAAATATGTAAAGAAAGAAGATGAATCTAATGCTTCATCCAATTAAACATTTTATTACTATTACAAGACATCGTCATAAGGTGATGCGTAATTGTTTTAGATGTGGATTATATAAGCAAGGTCTAAAGCATGATTTATCTAAATATGGCTTTAAAGAATTTTGGTTAGGCGCTAAATATTATATGGGAACCAAAAGCCCTCATCATAAAGAAAGATTGGAAAAAGGCTATAGCGAAGGCTGGATGCATCATAAAGGACGCAATATGCATCATGGTGAATATTGGGTTGATGTTAATTTAGAAACAGGAATGTATGAGCCTGTTAAAATGCCTGATTGCTATTTAGCTGAAAGCTTATGCGATAGAATAGCTGCATCTGAAAATTATAATAGAAAAAATTTTAAAAGAGAAATGGTTTTAGATTATTTTAATAAATCATCAAGCCATGAACCACTTCATCCTGAAACTAAAGCTAAATTAAAATGGTTAATTGAGCTTTATGTTGAAAAGGGTAAAAAAGAAGTATTTAAATATATAAAGAAGAATATGAGAAATAAAAAAGCAACTTACTAAAAAGTTGCTTTTTTTATCATATAATATCTTTTAATAACATTTCTTTTGTAATGTCTTCTAATTTCATTATTATAAATTTTTCTTTTCCAATATTATTGAAAGAATTATCTAAAGCATATACTAGTTTATCATCTATAAATATGTATCTACCATGTATTTTTTTATGAATGATATTTATATTGTCTGGGATCTTTTCTTTGCTTAAATAAGATGTTGAAGAAGTAATAATTGTTATTTTAACTTTTATATCTTTTAACATAGATAATAAATATTTATCTGCATAAGAATCTGTAATTATTATTTCTTTTTTAGATAAAAAGAATATATGTCTTATAAAAGTATATGATTCAACTATTTCACCTTCAAAAAAAGCTTTAGATTTTTCTTTGTAAATTGATTCTTCCATATCCTTTATTTTAGACTCAATCGAATTCATCTTGTTCTGTAATGAAATGATATTAGAAGTACAAGATAAACATCTTTCTTCATTAATAACATATCCCTTTAATAAATATTGTTTTAAAATTGAATTAGCCCACTTTCTAAATAGAGTACCCCTTGGAGATTTCACTCTATATCCTACTGAAATAATTACATCTAAATTATAAAAAGTTGTATGATGAATCTGATTACCAACCTGGCGTGCAATTTTTGCACATGAGGTAGACTCATTTAACTCTTTTTCTTTATATATGTTTTTAATATGCCTAGATATTACAGTTCTATCTCTTGAAAATAATGTTGATATATCATCTTTTGTTAGCCAAACAGTGTCTTCATTCGGTGATACACTTACATCTAAACTAAAATCTCCATCTTCAAATTTTATCAATTCATATTTATTTTCTTGATTATTCATATTATTTCCTCCGTTTTTTCTCGAATAAAAAAAAGCCATATTGCATTTAGCAATATGACTTTAAATTTGTATTAAGTTGAATTTTCATTATTTTTAAAAACATATATATTTTCAACTTTCTTTAATTATTGTTGTGCGGCTCTTTCTTCTTCTAAAGAAGGAAGACCATATTTAGATCTAATATAATTATCAATTTCATCTGCAGCTTTTTTAGTTGCTTCAACAGCGGCAACTACAGTTTTAGCTCCAGATACTACATCACCTGCTGCGTATACACCAGGACGTGTTGTAGCACCTTTTTCATCTGTTTGAATTAAACCTTTTTGGTTTGTATCAATGTTCTTTGAATTCTTAACGATATTAGTTTGAGCACCTTGACCAATTGCGATAATTACAGAAGAAGAATTAATCTTATATGGATGTTCTGTATCATTTTTATATTCGATAGAACCATCTTCATTTTCAATTTTTAAAACAGGTTCAACAATGATGCCATCCTCTTCAATTTTAATTGTATTTAAATAATAATTGAATTTAATACCATCGACTAAAGCTAAATTAACTTCCTCATCTAAGGCTGTAACCTCTTCACGTCCTCTAAAGAAGATAACATCAACTTTAGCATTTGTTTTTCTTACAATTGTTCTTGCTGCATCCATTGCTACATTTCCAGCACCAATAATTACAACATGATCTCCTAATGCGTTATATGAATCAGGATTCTTTAAATAATCAATTGCGAAATGAACATTACCTAAAGCTTCACCTGGAATTCTTAATCTATTTGGTCTCCATACACCAGTACCAATGAAGATTGCATCATAACCATCATCAAACATATCCTCAATTGTGATTGTTGGTCCAATTAATGTATTTGGTCTAAATTTGATACCTAATTCATTCATTCTTAATAATAATTTATCAAGTAAAGCTTTAGGTAATCTAAATTCTGGAATACCATATCTTAATACTCCACCAATTTTATCTTTTGAATCTATAATTGTTACATTATATCCTCTTTTTGCTAAAATTATTGCAAGTGTTAATCCTGCAGGACCTCCACCAATAATACCAACCATATGTCCGTTTTGAGGAGCTTTTTCTAATCTTGCTTTTTCTAAATAGAAAGTAGAAATATAATTTTCAACCTCGAAAAATTTAATTGGAGCTCCTTTTCTATTTAATACACAATGTCCCATACAATTCTTTTCATGTGGGCAAATTAATGAGCATAATGCTGAAAGAGGGTTATTTTCAAATAATTTTTCTCCAGCCTCATCCATTTTTCCATCTAAAAACATCTGCATAATGATAGGAATGTCTGTCTTAACAGGGCATCCTTCCTTACATAAAGGTTTTTTACATTTTAAGCAGCGTTGAGCTTCATTTAAAATATCAGCCATAACTATCAACTCCTTATTTTTATTATACATAAAATTTCACTTTTAGAAAACAAATTTCTTTTATTATTTATCATTTATGATAAAATTATTATATGAACAAATATATTTTTGTGTGTCAAAATGATAATATAAGTTTAGCAGATGAGCTAAAGGCACAGATATCAAGAAAATTTTATAAAAATATTAGATCAACTAATGCAAAAATATTAGTTAATGGTAAAGAATTACCTACTTATAAAACAATAAATAAAGGTGATGAAATCACTGTTTTTTACGATAAGGTAAAGGAAATTAATTGGCCATTATATTATCATGATTTTGATATTTTATATGAAGATAATAATTATTTAGTTGTAGATAAAAGAAGTGATTTATTATCTATTCCAACTAAAGGATGCCCATATAGCTTATATCAAGAGGTAATGTATTATTTAAAAAATAAAAATGATGATGATAATGTTTCTATTTTAAATAGATTAGATAAGGATACTTGTGGTTTGGTTGTTATTGCTAAAAATAGGCTTGCAGCTTATAAATTAGAACCAACTCATCTTCATATGGTAAGAAAATATTATGCTTTATGTGAAGGTATCTTTGATAAAAAAGAAGGAAGAATAGAAACATTTATTGAAAAGGATGAAGAAACAAATAAAAGATTTGTTTCAAATAAAGGAAAGATTGCTATAACAAATTATAAGGTTATAAAAGAAGAAAATAATAATTCACTTGTTGAATTTGTTTTAGAAACAGGTAGAACTCATCAAATTAGAGTTCATTCAGCATATTTGAATCATCCAATAGTTGGAGACATATTATATGGTAATTCAAAAGAAAGTGATTTACATTTATGCAGTTATTATGTTGAATTTTTAAATCCTTTTACAAATAGAATTATTATATGTGAATTGGATTGTAGGTGGTAATTGTGGATGAATTAAGCCAAGAAAAGGAAAGAAAATATAAAAGAATAAGAATAATTATTCAAATTGTTGTTATTCTGTTGGTTTTAGCAGGTATTATTTATTTAACTGTTAAATTATTTCCAATTGTTTTAAAAATACAAAATGATGAAGAATATAGAAACCATGTTTTAGATGAAATTAATAAATATGGAAGCTGGTCATGGTCATTGATTCTTTTAGCGCAAGTGGTTCAAACAGTTTTAGCTGTTATACCTTCAGGACCAATTGTTATGATATCAGGAATGCTTTATAATCCTGCAGTATCAGTCATTTTATGTGTTTTAGGTCAAACGATAGGAGCTATAATTGTATTTTTATTAGTTAAAGCATTAGGTGTTAGATTTATCGCTTTAATGATTGATCCTAATACAATTAAAAACTCTAAATTATTAAGAAATGAAACTAAAACAGAAGTATTGATGTTTGGTTACTATTTAATACCAGCATTACCAAAGGATGTAATTGCTTTTGTTGCTCCATTTACAAAAACTAAATTAAGAAATTTTATAATAATTAATTTAATCGCAAGAATTCCAATGACTATTGTTACAGTTTTAATGGGTTCATCAATTATTAATGGTTCTTATGTTTTATGTATTGTTTTAGCAATTATTTCTTTGTTACTTGCGATATTATGCTTTGCATTTAATAATAAAATTTGTAGGTTTATTGATAAATTAGCTAAGAAGGAAGAATTAGCTTTAATTAAATTATCAAAAGCAAATCAAAAAGAATTTAATGAAATGATGGAAGAGTGGCTAAATACAGAAGATATAGGTGATAATTATACACCATATGCTATTTTTAAAAATAATTATTTAGATTTTGATAATTATATCAATAATTTAGAAATTAAAGAAAAGACAGATAAATTAGTACCAGATTCAGTATATTTTTTATATAATATTTCTTTAAATAAATTTTTAGGTGCTGTTAATATCAGACATGAATTAAATGATTATTTATTACAATTTGGTGGCCATATAGGTGATGGTATAAGACCATCAATGCGTGGAAAAGGTTATGGAAATAAAATAATTGAATTGGCTTTAATCGAATGTAAAAAATTAGGCATTAAAAAAGTTTTAATGACTTGTAATAAAGAAAATATTCCATCAAAAAAATGCATTATTAAAAATGGTGGAATATTTGAAAATGAAGTTCAAAAAGATGATGAAATTATTGAAAGATATTGGATTGAAATTAAGTAGGTGATTTTGTGTTAAGGCATTTATGGGAAAAATTAAAAGAATCGTTAATATCAGTTCTTCCCGTTTCATTAATAGTTTTAATTTTATATTTTACACCTTTAGTAAATTTAAATGAAAAGGAATTAGGAGTGTTCTTTTTATCAGCATTTATGCTTATTATTGGTATAAGCTTATTTAATTTAGGTGCCGATATGGCAATGGGAGTCATGGGAGAGCAGGTTGGTTCTGCTTTAATTAAATCAAAAAAAATTTGGCTATTATGTTTAGTTTTATTCATAATGGGCTTATTTATTACTATAGCTGAACCTGATTTACAGGTTTTAGCAAAACAAATAGGAAATGTTATTAATTCAACATTGTTAATTTTATTTGTTGGTCTTGGAGTTGGTATATTTTTGGTACTTGCAGTATTAAAAATAATATTTAAAAAAGATTTAACAATGATGATTATTTTCTTTTATATGATGATGTTTGCAATATCAGCTTTAGTTTTAGAAAATAAGGCAGGAAGCTTTTTAGCCCTTGCTTATGATTCAGGCGGAGTAACAACAGGACCTATTACCGTTCCATTCATAATGGCATTAGGCTTAGGTATAGCAACAACTATTGGTGGAAGAGGCTCAAAAGAAAATTCATTCGGACTTGTTGCCTTATGCTCAATTGGACCAATTATTGCTGTTTTAGTTTTAGGATTAACAATTGATCCATCTAAGCTAGAAGGAAGTAGCTTATTTGATTTAGATAGCTATGCTTTACCTGAAAATGTAGTTTTTGAATTTGGAATTCAAATATTACATACAATGAGAAGCGTTGCTATTGCATTAGGATTAGTAGTTGCATTTTTCTTGATGATTAATTTCACATTAATTCATTTACCTAAGAAAAAATTAAAACAGATAGCTATTGGTATTTTATATACATTTATTGGACTTGTAATATTCTTATCAGCTGCTGAATTTGGCTTTTTATCAATTGGATTTAAAATGGGAACTCAGATGGCTGAATATAATAAATATTTAACAACTGTCTTTGGACTTGTTATAGGAGCTTTAGTTGTTTTAGCTGAGCCTGCTGTTCATGTATTAACAAAGCAAGTTGAAGAAGTAACCATGGGTGGTGTAAGTAAAAAAGAAATGCTTTTAGCCTTATCAATAGGTGTAGGTATTGCTATTTTACTTTCAATGGTAAGAATTATTTTTGATTTTTCTATTTTGTTTTATTTAATTCCAGGTTATTTAATTTCATTAGGTTTATCATTTTTTGTTCCAAAGGTATATACATCAATTGCCTTTGACTCTGGTGGTGTTGCATCAGGTCCATTAACTTCAAGCTTCATTTTACCTTTTGCTATTGGTGTATGCTCAATTGCAAATCCTAATAATTTATTAAATGATGCGTTTGGAGTTGTTGCGATGGTTGCTTTAACGCCACTAATAACTATTCAATTATTAGGCTTTAGGTCTGAATTAAGAATTAAATTGAGCAGATCAAGTAGAATGAAGAAGATTAAAAAATCTAAAGATGACGAACAAATTATTTATTTTTAGGTGATGACATATGGAAAAAAAGAAAAAGGATATTAATGGTTTAAAAGCCCCTAAAAAATTAAAGATTTTGGTTACTATTGTTGAAAGAACGAAAACAGATTTTTATTTATCAGCACTTGAAAGCTTTGGGGTTAATATGCAAACAGTTTTATATGCAAAAGGAACAGCTCCAACAGAAATTGCAACAATGCTTGGAATAGTTGATTCTGGTAAAGCATTAATTTTATCTGTTGCAAATGAGGATATAATTCCAACTATAATAGCTGAATATGAAGATAATTATTTTAAATTAAGAAATAGTAAGGGTATAGCATTTACTATTCCTATATCTTCAATAATAGGTGTATTTATTTATAATTTTTTAGCAAATAATGAAATGGAGGAATCATAATATGGCAGATAAATTTGAATTGGTTGTTGCGATAGTAAATCAAGGATTTGGAGATTCTGTTATGGATGCTGCAAGACAGTGCGGCGCACGAGGTGGAACTATTTTAAATGCAAGAGGTACTGCAAGGGAAGAAGCTGAATCTAAATTTGGAATTATGATTCACCCTGATAAGGAAGTTGTTTTAATTCTTGCAAGCACTAAAATAAAAGATAATATTTTACATGCAATTTATGAGCAAGTTGGACTTGATACACCAGGACAAGGAATTGCATTTACAACACCTGTTGATGATGTTGTGGGATTAACTACTAAAAAGAAATTAAAACAATTAAATGATGAAGTAAATAAAGAAAAAGAAGAAGCATCACAAGCTGAAAATAAATGATGCTAACTTGACTTTATGATATAAAAGTAGTTAAATATCTTATGGTAGTGATTAAATAAATTTAATCATTAATAATTAATTGGAGGAAAAATTAAAATGGGAATGTTTGATAAGTTATTAGCTAATTTAAAAGCTAGTAAAAAGACTATCGTTTTCACTGAAGGTACAGATGCAAGAATCTTATCTGCAGCAGATAGACTATTAAAGGAAGATTTAATGAATGTTATTCTTTGTGGTAACGTTAATGATGTTAACGCAAAGGCTAAAGAAGGAAACTTTAATGTTTCAAAGGCTACTATTTTAGATCCTGCTACTTATGAAGGTATGGATGAAATGGTTGCTAAAATGGTTGAATTAAGAAAAGGCAAAATGACTCCTGAAGAATGTAAGGCTGCTTTAGCTAAGTCTAACTACTTTGGTACAATGCTAGTTAAGATGGGTAAGGCTGATGCATTACTTGGTGGTGCTACATATTCAACTGCTGATACAGTAAGACCTGCATTACAATTAGTTAAGACTAAGAAGGGTGCTAATTTAGTATCATCTTCATTTATTCTATTTAGAGAAAAAGATGGTAAAGAAGAAAGAATCGCAATGGGTGACTGCGCAATTAATATTTCTTATGAAGATACAGTTGATAAAGCAACTGGTGAAGTATTAGTTCCAGCTGCAAGAAAGCTTGCAGAAGTTGCAGTAGAAACTGCAAAGACAGCTGCATTCTTTGGAATTGATCCAAAGGTTGCTGTATTAAGCTTCTCTACTTATGGTTCTGGTAAGGGCGGCACAGTTCAATTATCTCATGATGCAGTAATTGAAGCTAAGAAGATGGATCCAAGCTTAGTTATCGATGGTGAATTCCAATTTGATGCTGCAGTATCTCCTGTAGTTGCTAAGACTAAATGTCCTGATTCAAAGGTTGCTGGTCAAGCTAATACATTCATTTTCCCACTTATTGAAGCAGGAAATATCGGTTATAAGATTGCTCAAAGATTAGGTGGCTACGCTGCTTATGGTCCAATTTTACAAGGCTTAAATGCTCCAATCAATGACTTATCTCGTGGTTGTGATGCTGATGAAGTTTATAAGATGGCAATCATCACTGCTGGTATGGCTGAATAATTTAATTTTAAAATAAATATATTATAGGGAAGCTTTTTGCTTCCTTATAATTTTTTTAGGTGATTTTATGTATAAAGATGAATTAGATAAATATATTCCCAAATGTGAACAAGAAGAATTAGATTTAAAAATAATGAAAGATTTTATAAATGAATATGGTGATTTTTCATTAGATAGAAAAAACATGATTGCTCACTTTTCAGCATCTGCTTGGGTTGTTAATAAAAATATGGATAAGGTATTATTAAATTATCATAATATTTATAAAAATTGGGGATGGCTTGGTGGTCATGCTGATAAGGATCCTAATTTATTTAAGGTTTGCTTAAAGGAAGTAAAGGAAGAATCAGGATTATCTGATATTTATGCATATAGTAGCGATATTATTTCAGTTGAAATTTTACCTGTTTATCCACATATAAAAAATAATAAATATGTAAATGCTCATCTACATTTGAATGTAACTTATTTAATAATTGCTAATGAAGAAGATAAATTAACAATAAAGCCTGATGAGAATAGTGGACTTAAATGGGTTGATATAGATGAAGTTAAAAATGTTGTTAAAGAAGAAATTATGCTTCCTATCTATGCTAAATTAAATAAATATGTAAAATCATTAAAGAAGCCTTCATAGGCTTTTTTCTTTATTTTTTAAATGTTTTATTCTATAATAGAATAAATTGGAGTTGAGTTAAATGCTTATATATTATGGATTGTGTTTTGGTCTTTCCATTTTATTAATGATTATTTATTTTTATAGATGGCGAAGACATTTTGATTTGCTTATAAGTTTATTATTTATAATTATACCAGTTGTTAATATGGCATATTTTATGCTAGGACTTTCTAAAAACATAGAAGAAGCTTATTTTATCAATAAGATAATATATTTGGGTGGATGTTATCTTATGCTTACAATATTCATATGTGTATGTGATGTTTGTGATGTAAAGGTAAATAAATGGCTTAGAGTTTTACTTCTTGTAATAACAACAATTGTTTATTCAAGTATTTTAACAATTGGATATTCAGATATTTTTTATAAAAAAGGTGAATTGATAACATATGCTGGAATATCTGCAATAGGCAATAAAGAATATGGCTTTATGCACACTGTATTTAATATAATGGTTTCAGGCTATTTCTTTTTAACATTTGGAGCTATTATTTATTCTTATTTTAAAAGAAAACAAGTTTCAAGAAAAAATATACATTTATTATTTTTAACTCAGATACTAGGATTCTTTTCATTTTTCATTTTTAAATTATTATTTAAGCATTTTGAAATAATGCCTTTAGTATATGATTTAGATTTGATTATTTATTTAATAATTATTGATAGAATAGGTATGTATAACATTACAGATACAGCAATTGATTCAATTGTAGAAACTGGTGAAATTGGTTTTGTATCATTTGATTTTAAATTGCATTATTTAGGAAGTAATGAAACAGCTAAAAAAATAGTAAAAGAATTAAATGATTTAACAGTTGATAAAAAATCAGAAAATGAATTTATAAATAATACATTAATATCTTGGATAAATGAATACATTAAAGATAAAAATAATTATGAATTCCATTATAGAGTAGATGATAAAATATATTTATTTTCTATAAGCTATTTATACGATGGCTTTAAAAACAGAGGATATCAAGTATTAATAAAGGATGATACAACAGATCAAGAATACATTGAACTTCTTAATAACTATAATAAAGATTTAGAAGAAGATGTATTAGAAAAAACTAAAAGCATCCAAACAATGTATGATAATACTATTTTAGGTATAGCAACATTAATTGAAAGTAGAGATAACTCAACAGGTGGCCATATTAAGCGTACAAGTGAAGGTGTAAGGCTTTTGGTTAATGAGATGAAAAAGGATAATACAATTAATTATCCTGAATCATTTTATGAAAATATTATTAAGGCTGCCCCTATGCATGATTTAGGTAAAATAGCTGTTGATGATAGAATCTTAAGAAAGCCTGGAAAATTTAGCGAAGAAGAATATAATGAAATGAAAAAGCATCCAACTGAAGGTGCAAGGATTATTGCTGAAATATTAGATGAATCCTTTAATAAGGACTTTAAGCAAATTGCGATAAATGTTGCTCATTATCACCATGAAAAGGTTGATGGTACAGGTTATCCTTTAGGATTAAAGGGTGATGAAATACCAATTGAGGCAAGAATAATGGCAATAGCTGATGTTTATGATGCTTTAGTTTCAAAAAGAGTATATAAAGAAAAGTTATCTTTTGAAGAAGCTAATAAAATCATAATGGATGGATTTGGTAATCATTTTGATAAAAAATTAGAAAAATATTATGTAAGTGCAAGACCAAAGCTAGAAAAATATTATTCAAGTATAGATTGTTAAAAGCATCAGGATTATCCTGATGCTTTTTTATAGATATTTTTATATTCTATCAATTACAAAAAATGAGAGAAAAGGTATCATTTTCTGGTTTATTTATGATATAATAAATTTAATGAAAACGATTTTATAAATAGGAGAGGGTGAATAATTATGGAAGATATTATCATAATTGGCTCTGGTATTATAGGTTCATCTATTGCAAGAGAATTATCTAAATACAAAGCCAATATTTTAGTATTAGAAAAAAATAATGATGTATCTTGTGGTACAACTAAAGCAAATTCAGGAATCGTTCATGCTGGTTTTGATGCAAAGCCAAATTCATTAAAGGCATATTTTAATGTTAGGGGTGCAAAGCTTTATCCAACTTTAAGTAAGGAATTAGATTTTCCTTTTAAACAAAATGGCGCTTTTGTCCTATCATTTAATAAAGAAGGAAGAGCTACCTTAGATGAATTGATGGAAAGGGCAAAAGAAAATAAAGTTGAAGGTTGCGAAATTTTATCAGGCGATGAAATAAGAAAAATGGAGCCTAATGTATCAACTGAAGTTGTTGAAGGCTTATATGCTAAAACATCAGGTATAGTTTCTCCATATGAAATGTGTATCGCAATGGCTGAAAATGCTTCAGCTAATGGCGTTAAATTTGAATTTAATAAAGAAGTATTAAGCATAAAAAAAGAAAATGATAAATTTATTATTAAAACAAAAGATCAATCAATTTATGAAGCAAAGGTTTTAATAAACGCTGCTGGTTGTCATAGCGATGAAATAAATAATATGTTATCTAATCATAAGTATCATATAAAAGCTCGTAAAGGAGAATATGTATTATTAGATAAGGAATATTCATATATATGTGAAAAAACATTATTCCAATTACCAACTAAAATGGGTAAGGGTATTTTAGTTTCACCTACATGTCATGGAAATATTATAGTAGGTCCAACTGCTTTAGATGTTGATAATAAAGATTTAACATGGACAACACCTGAAGGTTTAAAGGAAGTTTGGTCTAAAGCTTGCTTATCTGTCCCAAGCCTTCCTAGAGGGGGAATCATTACACAATTTTCAGGATTACGTGCTCATGAGGATGGAAATGATTTTGTAGTATCTTTTTCTAAAGATGTTGATGGCTTATATAATTTAATTGGTATTGAATCACCAGGTTTAGCATCAGCTCCTGCAATAGCTTCATATGTTTCAGATGAGGTATCTTCTTATTTAAAATTAAATAAAAATGATAAATTTAATCCAATAAGAAAAGCTATAAAGCATATTGCTCACATGGGTGAGGAAGAATTAGCTAATGCCATAAAAGAAAATAAAGAATATGGTCATGTTATTTGTAGATGCGAGGTTGTAAGCGAGGCTGAAATTAAAGAAGCTATTAGAAGAAAGCCTGGCGCTGTTGATCTTGATGGTGTTAAAAGAAGAGTAAGAGCTGGAATGGGAAGATGCCAGATGGGATTTTGTACACCAAAAATTATGGAAATTATAGCAAATGAATTAGGGATTTCTTTAGAAGAGGTTACAAAACGTGGAAAAGAATCATTTGTTGTTGAAGGGAGGATTAAAGACTAATGAACGTTAGAGTTTTAATCATAGGTGGAGGACCTGCTGGTCTTGCTGCCGCAATTTCAGCATATGATAGTGGTGAAAGAGATATTTTAATTTTAGAGCGTGAAAATAAATTAGGTGGAATCCTTAATCAATGTATTCACAACGGATTCGGGCTTCATACATTTAATGAAGAATTAACTGGACCTGAATATGCTCAAAGATTTATCGATGAAGTTAAAAAAAGAAATATTAAATATTTATTAAATACAACAGTTATAGATATTTCTAAAGAAAAAAGAGTAAAAGCTTTATCAAGTGAAGGCTTGATGCTAATAGATGCAGAAGCTATCATTTTATCATGTGGCTGTAGAGAACGTCCTAGAGGTGCAATAAATATTGCTGGTTCTCGTCCTGCAGGTGTATATTCAGCAGGTACTGCTCAAAAGCTTGTAAATATAGATGGCTTAATGCCAGGAAAAGAAGTTGTTATTTTAGGTTCTGGTGATATTGGCTTAATTATGGCAAGAAGAATGACATTTGAAGGTGCTAAGGTAAAGGCTGTTGTTGAATTAATGCCTTATTCAAGTGGCTTAAATAGAAATATTGTTCAGTGCTTAAATGATTTTAATATACCACTTTTATTTTCACATACAGTTGTTGAAATCAAAGGTGATGATAGAGTTGAATCAGTTATTATTGCTGAGGTTGATGAAAAACTAAATCCTAAGATGGAAACAGCAGAGGAAATAAAATGTGATACTTTATTATTATCTGTTGGTCTTCTTCCTGAAAATGAGCTTGCAAGAGGAGCAGATGTTAATATTTCAAGAACGACACGTGGTGCTATTGTAGATGATAATTTAATGACTAATATTCCAGGTGTATTTGAATGTGGAAATGTGCTTCATGTTCATGATTTAGTAGATTTCGTATCTAAAGAAGCCGCACTTGCAGGTATTAAGGCTGTTTCATATATAAATTCTCAAGATAAGAATAAAAAATATGAATCTACAGAAATAAAGACTGAAAATGGTGTTAGATATGTTGTTCCTGAATTAATATTAAAAAATGATGATTCAAATCCAATGTCTTTAAAATTAAGAGTAGATAATGTTTATAAAAAAGTTAAATTAGAAGTTTTATGTGATGATGAAGTTATTTATTCAAAGCTTAAGCAGGTTGTTGCTCCAGGAGAGATGCAAACAATTGATTTAAAATCTGAGGATGTTTTAAAGCTTCGTAAAGCTAAAAATATTAAGGTGTATTTAAGGAGCTAGCATATGAAAGAATTAATTTGTATAAATTGTCCTATGGGCTGTCATTTAAAGGTTGATGATAGTAATTTAGATAATATAATAGTTGAAGGAAATACATGCCCAAGAGGTAAAACATATGGAATTAATGAAATCCTTCATCCTTTAAGAATGATTACATCATCAGTTAGAGTTTTAAATGGAGAAAATAAGGTAGTATCAATTAAAACTAAAGAAGCTGTTCCAAAGGAATTGATTTTTAATATATTAAATTTATTAAAAAATATTGAAGTTAAAGCTCCAGTCCACATTGGAGATGTTATTATAAAAAATGTTTTAAATACTAATGTTGATATTATTGCAACAAGCAATGTTAAGGAGATTTAGCTATGGGAAAATATATATTAGCTTTAGACCAAGGTACAACATCATCTAGAGCGATTGTTTTTGATAGATTAGGTGAAATTGTTGGAATGGCTCAAGAAGAATTTAATCAAATTTATCCTAAGCCAGGCTGGGTTGAGCATAATCCTATTGAAATTTTATCTAGTCAAATGGCATCACTTTTTGGTGCTATTACAAGATCTGGATTAACAATGAAGGATATTGATTCAATTGGTATTACAAACCAAAGAGAAACAACTATTGTATGGGATAAAAAAACAGGAAAGCCAATTTATAATGCGATTGTTTGGCAATGTAGAAGAACAGAAGATTATATTAAAGAATTATTAAAGGATGAATCCTTAGATGAGATTGTTTATAATAAAACAGGATTAAGATTAGACCCATATTTTAGCGCATCTAAAATTAAATGGATTTTAGATAATGTTAAAGGTGCAAGAGAAAAAGCAGAAAAAGGAGAATTATGCTTCGGTACAGTAGATACATATTTATTATGGCATCTAACTGGAGGAAAGGAATTTAAAACAGATTATACAAATGCTTCTCGTACATTATTATTTAATATTCATGAGTTAAAATGGGATGAGGATTTATTAAAATTATTTGATATTCCAGCATCAATGCTACCTACAGTTCATCCATCAAGCTTTATGTATGGTAAAACAATGGTAGAACAAATGGGTGCTGAAATACCAATTACAGGTATAGTAGGAGACCAACAAGGCTCTTTATTTGGACAGTTATGTGTAAATAAAGGCGATATTAAAAATACATTTGGTACAGGCTGCTTCATGCTTATGAATACAGGAGAATGTGCAATTAAATCAAAGCATGGACTTGTTACAACCTTAGGTGCATCATTAGAAGGTAAAAGACCTGATTATGTATTAGAAGGCTCTGTATTTATTGGTGGAGCTGCAGTAAAATGGTTAAGGGATGAATTAAGATTTATTAAGGATGCATCTAAAACTGAAGATTATTCTTTAAAAGTTAAAGATACAGGTGGAGTTTATGTTGTACCAGCATTCACAGGCCTTGGTGCCCCTTATTGGGATGGAGAGGCAAGAGGATTAATTACAGGTATAACAAGAGGTACATCTAAAGAGCATATCATTAGAGCTACTATGGAAGGTATAGCTTATCAGGTGTATGATGTTTTAAAAGCTATGGAAAATGATTTAAATATAGATATTAAATCACTTTGTGTAGATGGAGGAGCATCTAAAAATAATTTCTTAATGCAATTTGAAGCAGATATTTTAAAGGCTGAAGTTAAAAGACCAAAGGTTGTAGAAGTAACAGCTTTAGGTGCGGCATATCTTGCTGGTTTAAAAACAGGATATTGGAAGAGCATAGATGAAATAAAAGAAAATAAGGAAATAGAAAAAATATTTATGCCAACTATGACAGATGATTTAAGATGTGCTAAATTGAAAGGATGGCATAAGGCAGTAAAATTAGCTTTAATTCATGAAGAAGATTAAAAAAGGAGAGATTATATGTTTGTATTAGAAACATCGGGCTTAACAAAAAAATATAATTTGAATGTTGCTGTTGATCATGTAAATATGCATATTGAAAAGGGCGATATTTATGGATTTGTTGGCGAAAATGGTGCAGGTAAAACGACAATCATTAGAATGATTTCAGGACTTGCTAGACCAACTGAAGGTTCTTTTAAATTATTTGGAATCGATAATAATGATAAAAATATTTTTGAAGCAAAGAAGAAATTAGGAGGAATTGTTGAGGCAGTTTCTCTAAACACATCAATGACAGCTATTGAAAATATAAATTTAGAAGCCTTAATAGTTGGAAAAAAGTTAGCTATTGAAGAAAAAGAAAAGCTATTAATTAAGGTAGGTCTTAATCCTAAAGCAATTGAAAAGAAAAAAGTAGGAAGCTTTTCTTTAGGTATGAGACAAAGATTAGGTATAGCATTAACATTAATTAGCGAACCAGAATTCATTATATTAGATGAACCAATGAATGGACTTGATCCAAAAGGATTCATTGAAATAAGAGATATTATCTTAGAATTAAATAAAGAAGGAATTACATTCTTAATTTCTTCACATATCTTATCTGAATTAGATAAAATATGTAATAAAATTGGTTTTATATCTCATGGAAAGCTAATTAAAGAATTAACGATGGATGATATTCATAATCAATCTAAATCTAGAATAGTAATAGAAGCTTCTAATTTAGAAGAAATAAAGAATAAATTGGAAGAAAAGCTTGAATTAAAGAATATTAAAATTAATGAAAATGAATTATACATTTATGATTTAATTGATATTAATGAAATTTTAAAATTCATAGTTAAAGAAAAAATAACAATTAAAAATATTAATAAATTAGAAGATACAATTGAATCTTACTATATGAAACTTTTAGGAGGTAATAAATAATGAAAAATCTACTAAAAGCAGATTATTATAAATTATTTAAAAGTAAAATGACATATATTTTAATTATCATATGTGCTTTACTTTCAATATTTACTTTATTATTAGAGGTTTTCTTAAAATTTGTAATTAAAGAGCTTGATGCTGATTTTCCTCTTTCAATTGAAGGAAGAAGCATTATGTTTGGAACCTTATCACTAACTAATAATACAGGACTTTTAATAATAATTTTTGTTGGTATTTTTACTCTAACAGATATTAAGCATGGTACGATAAGAAACAAAATTTTATGTGGAGAAAATAGAATAAAAATCTATTTATCACATTTAATAGTTTCATCAACTATGTGCCTTATTGCTTCAATTATTTCATTTTTAATTTTAGCAATTGGTGGTATAGCTATATTTGGTTATGGACCAGTATTTAATGGCGAAGAAGCATTAAATTTCATAAGATGTTCAGCTATAGGAATTGTTTCATATATTTTTGTAGCATCTGTTTCAACATTCTTTGCTTTACTTACAAAATCAACACCTTTAACAATTATATTAACTCTAGCAATATTGTTAGGCTTAAGTATTATTTCAGCAATTTCATTTTCATTACCAACTAAATTTAAATCCTCATTCTATATTGTACCAACATACGCAACAACTATAGCTTCTCAAGGCTATGTTTCAGCAGAAGTATTTACATATGGCATAATTTCACTTATAGTGTTTATTGCTATAAATACTATATTAGGAATATACTTTTTTAGAAAAATTGATGTTAAATAAAAAAAAGGATTGGAAAAATTTTCCAATCCTTTTTATAAGTATGTCGGGCATGTTATATGTCTAGGGTGAAAGTCCCAAGAGAGGTAGTTGTCGCCAACTCGATAGCAACTTGCAAAGCGTAAACCAGTAATGGAGCGTGAAAAGAAGCAATAGCGAAATCGTGGCTCAATGAACAA
>JAEEGL015756356.1_pt1 | contig 24599 bp, 20 predicted proteins | sample 9134231 | NCBI WGS metagenome assembly JAEEGL01 (sample SAMN16246548, study PRJNA631951) | gut metagenome | biome: gut microbiome; feature: rumen; material: fiber-attached | host: Bos | place: Iran: Karaj | collected 2018-10
AGAGCACAAGAACGCCTGAGAGGACGGAGATGGTGAGACGGGTGATGAGACGCATGGGGAGGAGGAGTTGAAAGTTGAGAGTTGAGAGTTGAAAGTTGGGAGTTGAGAGTTGAAAGTTGAAAGTTGCGAGTTGAAAGTTGCGAGTTGAAAGTTGAAAGTTGCGAGTTGAAAGTTGCGAGTTGAAAGTAGAAGCCCCTTACAGCCCTGTGGGTTCTGCTATAGTTTTTTGAGTACAGAGGGCACATCTATCATGTCCCCTTTGGGGAACGAAAGGCCCCCACGGGGGACGAAATGAGGTGGCAATTACTTCACAACAGATTGCAGGGTGCCGTTGGCCAGACGAGTGTTTACGATGTCACCGGGTTGCACGTCGGTGGGGGATTTGATGAGTCGGCCATCGGCCGTGAAGGTAAGGGAGTAGCCGCGTCTGAGCAGTTGTGCAGGATCCAAGGCCGACAAACGTTGTGTCAGCAATTGCATGGTGCTCTGTTCCCGCTGCAGTCGCAGTCGTACGGCCTGCGTCAGGGTCTGCCACTGGCGTTCCTGTTGGTGCCCTACAGCTAACAATTGTCTTTGCAGGGCTGCGGAAAAGCGGGCCGAGAGGTTGTCTATTTGACGGCGCTGTCGCTCACTCATGAGGGCTAAGGCACGTGGCAGCGAGGACGTTAAACGTTCCAGCGTCTGCCTTTGTTGCTGTATGAGCATGGTGGCCGCCTCGTTGATGCGCGCCTGCAAGTCCTGCAGGGCGGTGAGCTGTTCCAGCTGATGTTCAATGAGGAAGGCAGCTGCGGCGGTGGGTGTCTTCACACGGGTGTGTGCCACAACATCCAGCACCGTCTCGTCGCGCTCGTGGCCTATGCCCACGATGACCGGCAGCGGCATCTGTGCCACCGCCGCCGCTAAGGCGTAGGTGTCAAAGTCCGAGAGGTCGCTGGTGGCACCGCCTCCACGGATGATGACGACACAGTCAAAGTCATCGGCCTGACTCATAATGCTTTCGAGTGCCGCCAGCACGCTGGCCTCCACTTGTGCGCCCTGCATCACGGCGGGGAACAGACGGAGGTGGAAATACAAGCCGTAGGCGTTCTGTTCCAATTGATTGCAGAAGTCACCATAGCCGGCAGCCCCAGCCGATGACACCACAGCCACGCGCTGCATCAGCCTTGGCAACGGCAGCTGGCGGTTGTCCTCCAAGATGCCGTCGGCCTGCAACTGTGCCAGGATCTCGTGCCGTCGGCGCGCCATGTCGCCCATCGTGTAGGACGGGTCTATATTGATGATATTCAGTGAGTGACCGTAGAGTTCGTGGAACTCCACCGTCACCAGCACACGCACCTTCAGCCCGGCACGCAGGCGTTCGCCCGTGGCGCGTTCAAAGAGTGGTGCCAATATGTGATAGGTGCGTGCCCACATCGTGCCGCGAGCCCGTGCCATCAGTGCCCGACCCGCCGCATCTTTCTCCACAAACTCCACGTAGAAGTGGCCGTTGCTGGCCAGCCTGGCTTCAGACAGTTCGGCATGCAGCCAGTACTCGCCGTCCAGGGTCTGTTCCAGCGTGACACGCACCAGGTTGTTCAGTTCAAAAAGGGAGAGCGTCTCGTTCATGTTCTTCGTGTTAGGCGCTGCAAAGTTAGGTAAAAAAAGGCACACACTCAAAAAAAATAGAAGAAAAAGATGGATGGTTCACAGGAATGTCGTATCTTTGTGCCCGCTTAATAACCAACAGATCATAGATTCAGAAAAGAGAACTCATGAAACATTCCTCTTTATCCTTGCGCTTTTATGTCCTCCTGTCCCTTCTTGTGCCATTCCCATTTCTCATTTTATCGTTTCTTTGTCCCTCTCCGACGGCTCTTTCCCCAGTGGCTTCTTCACCGACCCTTCCCCTGTTAGGGAGAGGAGACTGCGGACAGGCAAAAAAAACTTTTGCTTGCCTCCCAAACAGGAGAGAGGTTGTGCTTTTTCACTTCCCATTCTCTTCAGCGCAGGCACAGGAAACGGGGCATTTTGACATCGATGCCCAATTGCGCACGCGCGGAGAATATAATAATGGTGCTCTCTTTCCACGTATCCGCAAGGAGGGTGCAGCCTACTTCGCCAATGAACGCGCCCGACTGTCCTGCACCTATACCCGCTCGAATCTGCAGCTGAAAGTATCGGCTCAGCACACAGGTGTCTGGGGACAGGACGACATCAATACCCGCAACGGCCGTGTAGCCATGAACGAGGCCTGGGCGCGGGTGAATCTTGGCTATGGTTTTTCTGCCCAGGTGGGTCGCCAGCAGTTGAGCTATGACGACGAACGCCTCTTGGGCGCGCAGGACTGGAACGTTGCCGGCTACTGGCACGATGCCCTGCGAATGGTCTATGAGCACAACCGCATGACCGCTCATGCTGTCATCACCTTGAACCAGACTGCCGAGAACGTGCGCGGTCACTACCAGTATTCTGGCGGTATGCCTTACAAGGCGCTGGCCATGCTCTGGTGGCATCAGGACTTCGATGTGCAGCCCGTGGGCATCTCGTTGCTGGCCATGAATCTGGGTATGCAAGCCGGTGAGGTCGGTACTGCCAAGACATGGTACATGCAGACTCTGGGCACACACGTCACTTACCGGCCCGAGGACTTCGACGTGGCCGCCTCCTTTTACATGCAGACAGGCAATGACAAGGCGGGCAAGAGGGTGTCGGCCTTCATGGCCAGCATCCGCGGCAGCTATGATATCACGCCGCAGTGGAGTGCCCGCGTCGGTTATGACTACCTCAGCGGCAACGACGGCCGCAACACCAATCAGCACGCCTTCAACCCGCTCTATGGCTCTTACCACAAGTTCCTGGGCGCCATGGACTATTTCACGAACGTGGTGGAGTGTGGCATCCAGGACATACAGCTGGGTGTCACCACTCATGTCACAAAACCAGTGTCCGTCTCTCTGGATTATCACGGGTTGTTCTGTGCCGAGAAAATGGGCAAGCGTAGCAAGACACTGGGACATGAACTGGACCTGCACGCCAGCATGAAGCTGCAGAGCGATGTGACCATTTCTGCCGGCTATTCCCGCATGTTCGGCTCAGCCACCACGGATTTTCTCAAGGGAGGCGACCACCATCTTCGCCAGGACTGGCTCTGGGCGCAACTCAGCGTGAGTCCCCGCCTCTTCACCAGCAAAAAATAAACAGAGCAGCCTGCCATTCTTCCTTGTTTCATGATGTATCATCAACTACTCTTCTCCTCTCTCCTTGTCCTGAGTTCCGCTCGCGTGTGTGCACAGGATTCCTATTTCGTTCAGGAGCGTCCGCGCCCCGAGACGTGGAGCCAGCTGGTGCCCGGTGCACGCTTCATGGACCGTTTCCTGCCTATGCAAGGCAATGATCTCTCCTCAGACACCTGGGGTGCCGATGCCGTGCGCCCGCGCCTGGTGGACAATGGTGTGGAAGACCGCATCTGGAGTTACTGGGGCGGCAACATCGTCCGTGGCGACGACAGCCGCTATCACCTGATGGTGGCGGCGTGGCTCGAGGCCTCGGACAAAGGGCATCATGAGTGGCCCCGTTCCTACGTCATTCACACCATTGGCGACACACCCCATGGACCCTTCCGTCCCTATCGCATCATCGGCCGCGGACACAACCCCGAGGTCTATCGCACCGCCTCGGGACAATGGGTGCTCTATGTCATCGACGGCCGTTATGTGGCCAACGACCTCATGGGCGAGTGGACCTATGGCAAGTTCGAGTTCAACACGCGTGACCGTCATATCATCGAGGGCCTTTCCAACCTCAGTTTTGCACGCCGTCCCGATGGCTCTGTGCTGATGGTGGACCGCGGTGGCGGCATCTGGGTGAGCCGCGACGGTCTCTCGGCCTGGCAGTTGCTGACCGACAAGAGTGCCTATCCGCCCGTACATGGGCAGTTCGAGGACCCGGTGCTGTGGCGGGACAGCGAGCAGTATCACCTCATTGTCAACGACTGGCAAGGGCGCATCGCCTACTACCTGCGCAGCATCGACGGCGTGAACTGGCAGGCTGAGGAGGGCGAGGCCTACGTCCCCGGCATTGCCCGCCATCCCGACGGCAGCAGCGAGGAGTGGTTCAAGTATGAGCGCCCCAAGGTCTTCCAGGATGAACACGGCCGTGTCACACAGATGAACTTCGCCGTCATAGACACCCTGAAGAACGAGGACAAACCTTACGACCATCACAGTTCCAAGAACATCTGCGTTCCCATGAATCCCGGCGTGCTCATGAGCATCGAGGCCATGGACAGCAAGGGCATCACCGTCCGCATTCATGGGGAAAAAGACCGTTCTTTCATCGACCTGTCCTCCTTGCGGCTCGGCACCTCCACAGACGTGAACTTCACCATCGACATGTCTTCCCTGCGGCTCGGCACTTCCGCAGACGTGAACTTCGGAAATGGAGCCACCGTCGTCAGCTGTCAAATGGTCGATGCTCCATCCTCACCAGGTCAATCTTCTGATTTGCTCATCCGCTTCGCCGGACGGCACGGCCTCAATCCTCAATCGCCCTCCTCCCTCACCCAGGTTGCCAAACTGCTGGGACGGTACAAGGACGGCACCCTGTTCTACGGCTACGCCCGCCTGCCGCAGGCCACCATAGACCCTCCCATCCTCTCGGCCCGCAAGCCCGTGGTGGACGGTCTCGACGTGACCGTGGAAGTTCAGAACTTCGGGCTGCAAACGTCCAAGCCCGCCACCCTGCGGCTCCTGCAAGGCGAACGCCTCGTGGCCAAGACCAGGATTCCCGCCCTGCAACCCTATGAGGCCACCAGCGCCACCCTCCGCCTGAAAAACGCCGTCGAGGCAGATCAACTGAAAACAGAAATCCGGTAAACCGCGTCATCATCCCATCTGCCGACTGAGGCAGAATGGGGGTGTTCATCTTCCAAGACGAATCCCACAGGATCTACATCGGGCTCTTACCGCGTGTTCCGTGGTGGCGGCTGGGGTAGCAGCGCCTGGAACTGCCGTGTGTCGCGCCGGAGTAGCGACGCGCCAAGCTACTGGGACGACTACCTCGGCCTGCGCCTTGCCCTATAGTTCATACCCTCAGAAGGACTCGGCTCTTTCTCCCCTTCGCGCTCAAAAGGCGACCCAACTAAAAAGGGCCGCAAAAGAGCGCGAAGGGGAGAAAGGCCGCAAGGAAAAACACTCCTATAGCCGCAAGGAGCGTTCCTTATAGCCGCAAGGAGCGTTCCCTATAGCAGAAAGCAGCGCTCCTTATAGCCGCAAGGAGCGCTCCCTACAGCAGGAAGGAGCGCTCCTTTCGTTGATGGGGGCGGATGGTAGCCTGTAGGTGGATTCGTTCATTATTCTGGGTATCGTGTCAATCTTCTACGTGGATTTTTTTCTTATGAACAATGACACAGCCTTCATCACTTGCTATTTATTCCATTGAAAATGATGACGTTTACCCCGTGAAAGACGTGCCAAAAGCCTTCACTAAGCCTTCATTCTTGTGAAGGGTTAGTGAAGGCTTTGGCTACGTCTTTCACCTATTAAACAGGTTGATAAATAAGTGATTAGGTAGCAAATAATGAAGGCTGTACGTTCATTCATAAAACTTTTTTTTGAAGGCGATGATTTTCCTTGGGAAATTTGGTGGAATCAAAAAGTTTTTGTACCTTTGCAACGTGATTCGGAGGAAGACCCAAACACGGCTATCCCCGTCACACAGCGATCTAATTTTCTAATTCCAACCTTAATCTTTTTTTTACCATGCAAGAACAAATTGCAGTTTCTCCCGTGGAGGACACCCAGGTGTCGGGAGTGCTCTTGGTAGAGCAGTTCCTCGAGAATTATGAGTTCCGCAAGAACGTAGTGACAAACAAATTAGAGGTACGCGTGCGCGAGGACGCGGACAGCCTCTTCCAGCCCCTTACGAAAGAAGTGGAGAATGGAATCCTGCTCCGTGCCCGCAAGGAGCTGGCAGAGGTGAAGTGCCTGAAGACCCTCGTCACGGAGTGCATCCACAGCGACCGCGTTCAGGATTATGATCCCGTGGCCGAGTGGCTTCACAACCTGCCGGTGTGGGACGGTCAGGACCGCGTGGCAGAGCTCTTCAGCCGACTGCCGGGCATCAATGCCGAGCAGATCTACTGGCTGTCACTGTGGCTACGGTCTGCTGTCGCACACTGGCTCAAACTCGATGCCATGCACGGCAATGAGAGCGTGCCCACGCTCATTGGCGACCAGGGCTGTGGCAAGACCGTCTTCTGCCGCAGACTGCTGCCTGAGTCGCTGCGCATCTATGTGCTGGACCACCTGAACTTGGCCAACCGCTTCGACCGCGACATGGCGTTCACCAATAACCTCTTCGTCATCCTCGATGAGCTGGACCAGATCAAGGCCGGTCAGCAAGCCGCTCTCAAGCAGTCGCTGTCCAAGAACACCGTGAATGGCCGTCCCATCTTCGGGCGGGCACAGGTGGATCGTCATCGCTACGCCTCGTTCTTGGCCACCACCAACTGTCCCCGTCCTCTCAATGACCCCACGGGCTCGCGCCGTTTCCTCTGTGTGCGCATCCCCTCGGGCTGCCTCATTGACAACGAGACACCCATAGACTATGACCAGCTCTATGCACAGCTCGTGTATGAGGTGGAGCAGAAGCAGCTGCGCTGGTGGTTCACCAGCAGCGAGACACGTGACATCCAAGAAGCGAACCTGCCCTATCAGCATATCTACAGTATCGCCGAGATGGTCAACGTCTGCTTCCGTCAACCCCGTCACGGAGAGTCTGTGGTGCTCCTGAGTCTCACCGACATCATCAATTCCATGCAGCAGCAGTTTCCTGAGATTGAGGTCACACCCGGTATCAAGATTCAGGTGGGTGCCACCCTCAAGCGTCTCGGCTTTGAGCATCGTCACCTCAACACCGGCAACCACTATCTGGCTGTGCCCCGTCAGGTGGCGTGAGGCAGGATGAGGATGCAAAGGCGCGTGTGATTCAGCTACACCTAAAGACTGTCGCCAGTGTCCGGATGGTTGGACACTGGCGGCAGCATGATACATGGTGATTATCACCGGGCGGATCATGCTTCAGGTGTAATGGAACTCGCCGAACTCGCTGCGGATGGTGAGGGAGCGCGGACCTTCTTCGATATGCCCGATGACTTGGGTGTCAATGTTGAAGTGCTTGCTGATGGCGATCACGTCTTCGGCGTCCTCGGGACGCACATAGACCTCTAAGCGGTGACCGCAGTTGAAAACCTTGTACATCTCGCTCCACTCTGCCCCGCTTTCCTCTGCAATGATGCGGAACAGCGGCGGAACGGGGAACATGTTGTCCTTGATGACGCGGCAGTCCTCGCCCACAAAGTGCAGGACCTTGGTTTGTGCGCCGCCGGTGCAGTGCACCATGCCGTGGATGCGGGGACGCAAGGTGTCAAGGAGCTGCTTCACAACGGGGGCGTAGGTGCGGGTGGGGGAGAGTACCAGGCGCCCCACAGAGGGCAGCCCCGCCTGTTGCGCTGCCGACTCCGCAGAGCCCAGCCCCGTCTGTTGCGCTGCCAACTCTGCAGAGCCCAGTCCTGTCTGTTGCGTTGTCAACGCAACACCAGCCGGCACCGCGTCCTGCAGGTGATACTTCCCACTATAGACCAGCTCCTCGGGAACGGAGTGGTCATAGGTCTCGGGGTATTTCTCCGCCAGGTATTTGCAGAACACATCATGGCGCGCAGAGGTGAGGCCGTTGCTGCCCATGCCGCCGTTGTACTCCTTCTCGTAAGTGGCTTGTCCGAAGCTGGCCAGACCCACGATGACATCACCCGGGCGGATGTTGGCGTTGTTGATGACATCACTGCGTTTCATGCGGCAGGTGACGGTGCTATCGACGATGATGGTGCGCACAAGGTCGCCCACGTCCGCTGTCTCGCCGCCGGTGGCATAGATGCCGATTCCCATTGCCCGCAGCTCGGATAACAACTCGTCGGTGCCATTGATGATGGCCGAGATGACCTCGCCGGGGATGAGCATCTTGTTGCGGCCTATGGTGCTGCTGACGAGGATATTATCCACGGCACCCACGCACAGCAGGTCGTCGGTGTTCATGATGAGGGCATCTTGCGCAATGCCTTTCCATACAGACAGGTCACCTGTCTCCCGCCAGTAGGCATAGGCCAGGCTGGACTTGGTGCCGGCACCGTCGGCGTGCATGATGTTACAGTATTCCGGGTCGCCGCCAAGAATGTCCGGGATAATCTTGCAGAAGGCCTGCGGAAAGAGGCCTTTGTCGATGTTCTTGATAGCGGCGTGGACGTCTTCTTTGGCGGCCGAGACGCCACGCGCCATGTAACGGTTGTTCATTGGGGGAACTCATTTATGTAGAACACACCTTAGTCTTGTTCAACAGGGAACCATTTGCTGAAGCCCCACTCCTTGATGGTGCTCCAATTGGGATTGGCGATGCGCTTCAGTGTGAAGGGCCTGGGGTCATTTGTGCCCGCATAGACCACGCCTTTGATTTCGCTCTCGGAACATTCAACGTCATGGAACTGGTAGTCGTAGCGATAGCCGTCGTTGCCCTCTTTGCGATAGATATTCATGAAGCTTCCCCACATATCCCAGAAGCGGATGGTATCTGCCAGGACGGTGCCCCAGGGGGCATTGTCCTCGGCCAGGTACTCCTCCTTGATGAAGGCATTGTCCAAATCGACCGTTCCTGTGTTGTAGGCGGGTTCCACATCAAAGCTGATGACGACGTTCTCGGGGTAATAGTCCTTGCCTGCGTACTCGCGCTTGATATAAATCTTACCTTCATAGCTGGCGGGATGCCAAGTGGGCAACAGTTCATTGTAACCCCAGAACTTGACATTGCTGACATCTGGTGCGGTGGATACACGTGTGAGTTTGAATGGGATGTCGGTCTTGTCACCAGAGGTGTATTTGCCCGTGAACTCTTGGTCACCCATGTTGTACTCCACAATGTGGTACTTCACGTCTTCTGAATTGAGATTGATTTGCACGCCCACGTCACCATTCTGTCTGGTCCATGTCTCCCAGCTCAGACGACGATAGACGACCTTGAGATCGGGATGGTTGAATGTCTCCACCAGATAGCCGTCACCGTTGGTTCTGGGTGCGCCCTCGTAGTTGAAAGTGAAGACACACTTGGCAGGTGTGATGGTCTGTCCCTTGTAGTTGTGGGTGATGCCCAAGTCACCTTCCCATGTGCCAGACACAGCGGCGGCCACCTCTTCTTCTTTCTCACAAGAGGTAAAGAGTGTCACCGCCATAAAAGCAACAAAGGAGAATAAAAGGATTTTCTTCATGTTGTAAATACAATACTCTGTGTTAGAACTTTACTTCGGGGGCTTTCTCGGCTCCAGCCTCGGCGGCAAACGGCGTCTTCTTCTCGAAGCCGAAAATCATGGCCCAGATGTTGTTGGGGAACTTGCGCACGCTGACGTTGTAGGTCTGCACGGCATCGTTGAAGAGACGGCGTGACTCGGCAATGCGGTTCTCGGTGCCTTCGAGCTGTGCCTGCAGTTCGCTGAACTGTTCATTGGCTTTCAGGTCGGGATAGGCTTCCGTGATGGCCAGCAGACGACCCAGTGCCTGACTCACTTCGCCTTGAGCGGCTTGGAACTCAGCCAGTTTCTCGGGCGTGAGGTTGGCGGGGTCAATGGTGATTTGTGTGGCCTTGGTACGTGCTTCCACCACAGCCTGGAGGGTCTCGCTCTCATGAGCGGCATAGCCTTTGACGGTGTTCACCAGGTTAGGGATGAGGTCGGCACGGCGTTGGTACTGGGTCTGCACGTCGGCCCACTTCTGTGCGACGATTTCTTCTTGTTCGACCAGCTTGTTATAGGTGCAGCTGGTGAGGCCGAGGGTTGCCACAAGGGCAAGGAGAATGAATTGAATCTTTTTCATTGTTGTTTATTGTTTTGGGGTTAATGGATGTCGTAGGGTTGGGTGGTTTGTGATTGTTTTATCGTCTTTGTGGCTTCTAAAGTCTCTGGGTGGTTCTGTCAATTTGCTTTGGATAGCTTTGAGACTATTTGCGAGCAGATTTACTTTCAAGGGTTTTCGGGGGATGAGCCGTTTAGAATCTTCCGCTGGCGCCACCTCCGCCGAAGGAGCCTCCCCCAAAGTGACCGCCACTGAACGAAGAGCCTCCACCGCCGAAGAAGCTGCCGCCGAGGGCACCGCCTGCAGCTGCCGAACCACCCCTGCCTCTGGTATGGATGTCTTCGTCCCAATGCAGTTCCTTGGTGAAAAAGCAGTTGGTGCAGCGGTAGGTGTCATGATGCGTGCGCAACCCGAGGCGTGCGTTCTTTGTGACTCGGCTGCTGATTTTCTTCATCTTGTGCTGATGACAACTGGGACAGTAGGCTTTCTTGCGTTCGTCATACCAGATGCCCAGGAAAACCAGGGCGAGGCCCAGCGCCATGGCTACACAAAAGCCAATGAGTGCCGCCGTGTCATCATCGTCATCGAAGTCCGAGGAACCCACGAGTGAGTCATCACCGTCGATGTAGGCCTTGACGGCACGAACGGTGTTCAGCATGGCTTCGTCCCAGTCGCCTTCGCGCAGAGAAGGCAGCATCTGACGGTTCTCGATGCGCTTGCAGATGGCATCGGGCAGAGTGCCTTCCAGCCCGCGGCCGGTGAGGATGGAGTAGGCGCGGTCGCCAGTGGACAGCAGGATAATGAGGCCGCTGTTCTGCTCCTTGCTGCCGATGCCGTACTTGTGACTGAGGGCCATGCAGAAATCGTAGGTCTCGCCGCCCTTGATGCGCTCGACCACTGCCAGCACGGTTTGTACGCCGTGCTCGCGTTCCATCTGTCCCAGCCAGAGATTCAGCGAGTCAACCGCTGTCTGGGAGAGGATGCCATCGGGGTTAGAGACATATTGAGTCTTGTCCTGGAGATACGGAATGGGCAGGTTGTCAACGGTATAGGTGGCGGCAGTCAGTACTGTCACAACACACAACGCGAGGAATGTGAAGAGGGCGTGTTTCATCGTTTCAGGAGATTGATGGTTTTCTTGATGAACAGTTTCAGGATGTCTGTGGCTGTGATGCCGAAGTTCCGGCGATGCGTGAGCATTCGTGCCAGAGTCTTGCTGTCCGCCTCGTTCAGGTGAGCCACAACGGCTTGTCGGTAATGATTCTCGATGGCCGGCAGAAGCAACTGTGCATGGAACCCGTTTTCGGCAACGAGGACTTTTGTCCGGTTGATGTATTGCTGGAACGCCAGCAGTTTGTCATCCATGTGCTTTTGGTTTGATGACAGGTTCTGTCCGCTGTCACGGAAGGTGGTGAGGCGTTTTGTTGTTGAGGCAATGCCTCCCTGAAGGGCAAACTGGTAGATGGACAGATAGTCAGAACCCCATGCGTAGGGCTGCCGCACATAGCCTCCCGCTTGTTCCATCGCGCTGCGGCGGAACAGAAACTCGCTGATGGTCTGGCGGCGAAAACCTCTATATACGTGCCACATATAATCTTCCACGGATTCCCATTCGGGAGAAGACGGGAAGAAATCGGTTTCTGTTCCTGCGGCATCTGTGAGACGCACACCCGAACGGAAGACGTGGCACTGGGGATGGCGCTGACTCAATTGCAACAGTTCCTCCACAAAGGACGGGTCATAGCGGTCATCGTCACAGAGGAGACAGAAGAATTCTCCTGTTGCATGGCGCAGGCACTCGTTCCAGTTGGCACTGGGGTCGGTGGCACCCAAGTTCTCAGGATTGACAAAATAGCGGATGCGCGGGTCATCAAAAGCCTTGACCACCGAATCAACGTCTTCGGGTGAATGGTCATTCACTACAATGATTTCCAAAGCCGTGTAGGTCTGCGCCAGCGCCGAGGCGATGGTCTCATGCAGGTAGGTGGCCTTGTAGGCAGGAATGGCTATGGTGACAAGCGGTGACATGAGTGCACAGATGGACTATGTGTTTGAATTCCAAAAGCGCCAGCTGGCAAGGGCTTGTAGGTGCAGCATTTCGAGACCGCCTTTGACCGTGGCACCAAAACGGCGTCCCTGACGCATGAAGAGGGTTTCTTCAGGGTTATAGACGAGATCGTAGAGGAGATGCCGCGGTGACAGGGCTGCGTAGGCAATGGGCGGGGCAGTATCTACATTGGGGAACATGCCTAATGGGGTGCAGTTGACGATGACGGTGTAATCGGCAAGCAAGGCGGGTGAGAGGGAGGAGTAGGTGAGGGGAGGCTGGGTTCCGGCGGACAAACCGCCGGAAACAGAGCATGTAACAGAAGTGATGCTAGGTGCAGGGTCTGTGGCTGAGGTGATGCTGGGGGCAGGGTTGGTGGCTGAGGTGATGGCGGGGGCGGGGCTCTTTATCTGCCGGGTGACATAGCGCCACTCGAGGCCGAGCAGTTCGAGGCCGCGACAAATAGCTTTGGAAGCACCGCCGGTACCGAGCACGAGGGCACGGCGATGGTGGGGTTGCAGCAACGGACGAATGCTGTCCATGAAGCCGATGATGTCAGAGTTGAAGCCCTTGAGAATCGGACGATTGATGATGTCGGAGTTGAAGCCCGTGAGAATCGAACGATTGGCCAGATTGCGATGAGACAAGTTTTCAGTACCTTGTTGCTCCTTTTCTAATGGTGAGATGGCGAAATCGTTCAATCGTGAAATTCTAACCACGTTGACGGCTCCGATGGCACGGGCTTCATCGCTGAGTTCATCGAGAAAGGGGATGACGGTTTTTTTGTAAGGGATGGTCACGTTGAGGCCTCGCAGGTTGGGGTGCTCCGCTACTATCTGCGGCAGCATATCAATGGACGGAATGTCGAAATTGAGATATTCTGCATCGATTCCCTCGCGCGCGAACATATTATTAAAGTATGCACGTGAGAAGGAGTGACCGAGGGGGTGACCCAATAGCCCAAAGAGAGAGCGACTGCTTATAGATCCATCAGACCCACTGTCTATAGGCCCGTCCCCTTGCCCTTCCTTATGAGGGAGGGCAGTAGTTACTTGTGACTGTTGATTATCAATCTCTTTTTTCTTATTCTCTTTCATTCTCTCTTTTTCATTCTTTTCTTTCATTTCCTCTTTCTTTGTCTCTTTCTTCCCCTCTTTCATTCCCTCTTTCTTTCTCTTTCATTTCCTCTTTCATTTCCTCTTTCTTTCTCTTCCATTCCCTCTTTCTTTCTCTTCCATTCCCTCTTTCTTTCTCTTTCATTCCCTCTTTCCTTTTTTCTCTTTCCTTTTGCAGTTGGTAATTGCTTCCCTCCCTCAAAGGGAGGGGAAAGGGGGTTGATGTTTACTTAGTTGCCAAATACATGGTTGATATGCCGAAGGTGAAACGCCGGAACAGCACATCGCGGAAGCCGCATTGCAGCAGGAGGGGCTTCATTGCTTCTGCTTGCGGGAATACGGCCATGGACTGCGGCAGGTAGGTGTAGGCGCTGTCGTCTTTGCTGATATGTCGTCCGATGAAAGGCATGACGGTGTGGGCATAGAAGTTGAAGAGCTGCTTCATGGGGAAACGGGGTGGGGTGGTAAGTTCCACCAGCATGAGATGCCCGTTGGGGACGAGCACGCGGCACATCTCCCGCAATCCTGCCTCCAGGTTCTCGAAGTTGCGGGCACCGTAGGCCACGGTTACAGCGTCAAAGCTCTCGTCTGCATAGGAGAGGTTCGTGCAGTCGTCCTTGTCAAAAAAGATGGTGCCGTCCAGCCCGGCCTGCCTTACCTTCTCTCGTGCGACCTCAATCATCCCCTCGCTGATGTCCACGCCGATGATGCGGCTTGGGTCCAGCCGCTGAGCTGCCAGAATGGCGAAGTCTCCCGTTCCGGTGGCAACGTCCAGAATAGTCTCTGGCGAGAACGGCCTGAGCGCATCAATCGCCTGGCGTCGCCAGTAGCGGTCTATTCCGAGGGAGAGGGCGTGGTTGAGATGGTCGTAGGTCGGAGCGATGCGGTTGAACATCGCTTCGACCTTCGTCTTTTCAATCTTCAGCGGTTTCACCTTGGGGCATTTCTGCTTCGGCCGCTGAGATTGTGTGAAGGGAATGACTTCTACTGGTTCCTGACAGTAACTCCTTAATGGGCGGCGAGCCATGCTTGTACGTTCTTTTCGATGCGTGCTGCTACGTCGGCTTCTGTAGCAGCTTTTTCGAAGGGTTGACCTACGATGTGCTCATAGAGTTCAATATAGCGTTCGCTGATGCTGGCAACAAACTGGTCGGTCAGTTCCGGCATCACGTCTCCCGGACGGTTCATGAAGTTGTGGTCGATGAGCCACTGGCGGACGAACTCCTTGGAGAGCTGGCGCTGCGGTTCACCTTTCTCGAACTTCTCTTCGTAGCCGTCAGCATAGAAATAACGACTGCTGTCTGGCGTGTGGATCTCGTCGATGAGGATGACCTTTCCGTCACGTTTACCGAACTCATATTTGGTATCGACCAGAATGAGTCCCTTTCCAGCTGCTATCTCGGTGCCTCGCTGGAAGAGGGCACGGGTGTAGCGTTCCATCACCTCGTAATCCTCTGCGCTGACAATGCCTTGAGCGATGATCTCTTCGCGTGAGATGTTCTCATCGTGACCCTCGTCGGCTTTGGTGGTCGGAGTGATAATGGGCTGCGGGAAACGCTGGTTCTCGCGCATCCCGTCGGGCAGTGTGACACCGCACAGTTGGCGGCAGCCATTTTTATACTCTCGCCAGGCTGAGCCGGTGAGGTAACCGCGGATGATCATTTCCACGCGGAAGCCTTTGGCCTTCAGCCCCACGGTGACCATGGGGTCGGGTGTTGCCAGTTTCCAGTTGGGCACGATGTCGGCGGTGGCGTCGAGGAAGGCGGCTGCTATCTGGTTGAGCACTTGACCCTTGAAGGGTATGCCCTTGGGCAGTACGACATCGAAGGCGGAGATGCGGTCGGTGGCTACCATGACCATTAGGTCGTCATTGATGTCATAGACGTCGCGCACCTTGCCGTGATAGACGCTGCGCTGTCCTGGGAAGTTAAAGGAGGTGTGAGTTAAGGACCCGCACCCCGCCCCTCCTTGTTGGGAAGGAGTGGTCACATTTGCTGAATGCTGTTCTGTCATAGTTGTCTATAATGCTGTTCTGTCATAGTTTTCTATAATGTTGTTCTGTCATAGTTGTCAATATAAAATAAATGTTTTCTTGGCTTGAGAGGGAATCACTCTCCTCCCTCACGGGGAGGGGTAAGGGATTGGGCACGCTTTTCATACGCTTCCACAATACGTGTGACGAGTCGATGGCGTACGATGTCCTTCTGTGTCATTTCGATGTGAGCAATTCCATCAACGTTGCGGAGGATATCCAGCGCTTCACGCAGTCCGCTGCGCTGTGGCGATGGCAAGTCTATCTGCGTGAGGTCTCCCGTCACAATCATTTTGGTGTTCATGCCCATGCGTGTGAGAAACATTTTGATCTGGGCTGGCGTTGTGTTCTGTGCCTCGTCAAGGATAACGACGGCATCGTTGAGCGTGCGGCCGCGCATGAAGGCAAGAGGTGCTATCTGGATGATGTTCTGTTCCATCATCTCTTGCAGCTTCTGACGTGGAATCATGTCCTCCAGTGCATCGTAGAGCGGTTGCAGATACGGGTCAATCTTGTCACGCATATCACCTGGCAGGAACCCCAGCTTCTCACCAGCCTCCACGGCTGGACGGCTGAGGATGAGACGGCGTACTTCCTTGTTCTTTAACGCACGAACGGCAAGGGCTATGCTGGTGTAGGTCTTGCCGGAACCTGCCGGCCCGATGACAAAGACCATATCGTGGGTCTCGAATGCTTTGACCAGACGCTGCTGGTTCTCGCTGCGAGCTGTGATGGGCTTGCCTGTTACGCTAAAGACGATGGCTCCTTTGATGCCGTCGCGCCCAGTGCGTTCACCTTTTATAATATGCAGGATGTCTTCCTCGGAGAGGCTGTTGTACTGGGCGCAGTGGCGTTGCAGCTTTTCGATGTTCTCATCGAACGCTGCCAATTCTTCTTCATCACCCATTACCTTGATGATATTGCCGCGCGCGACAATGCGGAGTTTCGGGAAGAGTGCCTTCAGCATGTGCATATTGGCATTGCCCACTCCGTAGAAGATGATGGGGTCGGCTTCTTCCAGTATGAGGTGTTTTTCTGTCATATCCATTGAATCTGGGCGCAAATGTAGTGATTTCTCTCGAAAAGTAGGAGTAATTTGCGAAATTTGTTATATCTTTGCATCGATTTTATCAGACAAAGCATTGAGAAGGCTCAAGAAGAAAGTGTTTATTCGCCTGGTGGGTGGTACCGTGGCTGTCCTGTTTGTGTTTCGCCTGTGTCATCCCGAGGTCAATCCGCGTCCGGCCGTTTCTGAGTCAGAAACGCCTGTTGAGGTAGGAGATGTTCTTGTGTCCGAGCCTGCCAGTTTGCAGCAGCGTCCCTTGCAGTCGCTTCCTCCCGGCAGTGAATTCTTGCCGCTGTTGGATTTCTCCTATGTCCACCCTATCTACAGTGTGCCCTCCTATCATGACTGTTTCCCCGACGTGCAGGATGTGCAGTATCCTGCTGCCAGGAGAAACGGTGTGCGCCCTGTCCGGAACCGCGCGGAGGCTGAGCACCGCAAGAAGGAACTGCTGTTTGTGGGGTATAATCCCTATTACGTCATGGATCCGGCCATGAGTAGCAGCATTCCCTATCTGGTGCCCCGTGCCAGCGCCTTGCTCGAATACATCGGACGCCGTTTCCTGGATTCCTTGGCGGTGAAGAATGTTCCTTTGCACAAGATCATCGTTACCAGTGTCTTGCGCACCGAGGAAGACGTGGCTAAGTTGCGCCGTATCAATGGCAACGCGTCAGAACAGAGTTGCCACCGTTTTGGCACTACTTTTGACATTTCCTATAACCGCTACCACACGGTCTCGCTTCCCGAGGAGCCTGCGCGCCGGGCGGTTCGCAACGACTCCCTGAAGTTTATCCTTTCCGAGGTGCTGCGAGATGCTCGTGCCGAAGGCCGCTGCTTTGTGAAGTATGAAGTCAAGCAAGGCTGTTACCACATTACAGTCAGATAAGAGAGTGTAACGACTCAGTTCACCACGGGAGCCCTCACGCTCCCCAGCAAAACAGGAATTACAGGTTTGTAATATAGGAGTCATAGTGGTAATTGTGATCCTTTTGTTAATGAATCTAAATTTTACGTTGCTGTTTAAACCAATCGGCAACAGGAGTGTCATAGAGTTGTGATCACAAAAAAAACAACAAAAGTATCACCTAATAATTATATTATACAATGAAAACTTTCCTTAAGATATTTGCATTGGCAGCCATGACCTTCGGTTGCATCCACAACACAAACGCACAAGATAATAATGACCGTGCCGCTCGTCGGCAGGAAATGCAGGCGCGTCAGACCGAGCGCCTCATCAAGGACATGAAGCTCAGCGATGAGCAGAAATCCAAGTTCGAGCCCATCTATGCCCGTTATTTGGAAGAGATGGCCGCCACACGTTCCCAGCAGAACCGTGCCCGCCAGAATGACAACAAGGAACTGACGGATGAAGAGGCTACGGCCAGACTTACCGAGCAGTTCGCCCGTCAGGCCGAGCAGATTCAGCAGCAGCAACTGCGCCTGGACATCCAGAAAAAGTACCGTGCAGAGTTCTCTGCCGTGCTGACCCCTCAGCAGTTACTGAAAGTCTTCCAGCCCCAGACTCCGCAGATGAACCGTCAAGGGCAGCAAGGTGGTCGTGGTAACCGCGGCGGCTTCGGCGGCGGTGGACCCCGTGGCGGCTTTGGCGGCGGTGGCGGCGGTGGCTTCGGCGGCGGTGATTTCTGATACGAGAAGTTTTTTCACATGCATATTTTTCAGATTGATTAGTTGATTGATTGTGCTTAGCACAAGAAGGAAGTGAGCACTGTCCGTGAGGATAGTGCTCATTTCTGTTACGCCCTGTTGCTTCTGTTTTTAACGTTTGTTAAGCAACCTTATTTGGCTGTTCCGACAAAAAGAAGTACTTTTGCGGCGTATTCACTTTAAAACCCTTAAATATATGAGAAAATTTTACACTTTTATCATTGCCTTGTTGGCTGTCTGTGGCTTGGCAAAGGCACAAGTAACGTTTGATTTCACGGGAGAAAAAGCCTACGAACAATTCGGCTTGGCAGGCTTCTCCAGCTCTGAATCAAATGATGGTGACTTCACGGAAGTCACCTCCCTCTCCTCTGGTGATGTAACCATCACGGTATCTCCCTCTGGTGGCAAGAATGCCAACCGCATGTGGAATGGTTCGCTGCGCTTGTATGGAGGAACCCTCACTATTATTTCCGCAGGCAAGAACATCACAAGTATCCAGTTTGTGCTGAATAGCAGCAAGTGGGGTGCAGACAATAGCGCCGACTCTGGTGAACTGGGAACCGGCACATGGACGGGCGATGCTGCTTCTGTGGTGATAAACATTGCAGGCAACACGCAAATCAAGAGCATGACCGTCTCGATGGGCGACGAACCCGGCCCTGGTCCCGACCCTCAGCCCGCCATAGACTGGACAAGTTCTGCCAGCGCTCCCCTCACGGTGGCTTCCGTGCTGGAGAAAGCTGCACAGCTGGAAAAAGGCCAGAGCAGTGACAAGGACGTGTATGTGCAGGGCAAGATTTCCAGCATCAAGTACGTCTTCGACGCTGAACATGGAACCGCCACCTTCTCTATCTCCGATAACGGTGAGGCTGAGAACGAATTCCTTTGCTACGGAACAAACTATCTGGGCAATCGCGCTTGGAAGGACGGTGACACCCAGATTCAGGTGGGCGACGAGGTCATCATCCTCGGTGTCGTGACCAACTACAATGGCACGCTGGAAATGGCCAGCAAGAAGAACTGCCTCTATAGCCTCAATGGCAACACCGATGGCGGTGACACGCCGGATCCCGAGTACAAGGAATACCTGACGGTAGGCCAGTTGCAGCAGGCTGCCACCGCAAACAAGGTGAATGTGGTCTTCAAATCCCCGCAACCGTTATTAGTGACCTTCGTCAATGGTTCCAACTGCTATGTCCATGATGCCGGCGACCTTTGTCTGTTGCTTTACGGCAAGATGGAGGGCGTGAAGGCCGGTGACCTCATCAACGGAGAAATCAAGGGTCAGCTCTACCTCTACAACGGTCTGACCGAAATCGCTGTGTCCGAAGTCTCTAACCTGACCGTGGTCAGCAGTAACAATCCTGTGGTACCCCGTGAGGTGACGATAGCTGATGTAACCAACAATTATAAGCGGTATGAGAGCATGCTGGTCCGCATCAAGGAACTGGTTCCGGAGACCGAGTCTTGGGTGAGCCGCAACATCAATTTCATGGATGACAGCGACAATACCATTGTGGTTCGTGATAACTTCAAGACTGTGGCAGATGTAACCTTCGACACCTCCAAGTCCTATGACATCACAGGCTTTGTGAGCATCTACAACGGCACTGTGCAGCTGTTCCCGCGTGATGCTGCCGACCTCGGTGGTGAGGCACCCCAGCCCTATGAGCTGGCAGGCGAAGGAACCTTGGAAAACCCCTACACCATTGCAGATCTGTTGCATGCTGGATTGGACAACAACCTCCAGGGCTGGATTCATGGTTACATTGTGGGGTATGTGGACGGACAGAGCATTTCCGGTGCCATCTTCTCCAACAAGGGACCTGAGATTAACGCCAAGCTGAAGGAAGAGGACAATCGGTTGACCCTCAGCTACTCAGCTGCTTTGGATGAAACCGTTGTCACCGAGAAATTCATCTGCACATTCGAGAATGACCTCTGTGTGAGTGCCATCATGGAGACCTCCTGCCCCAACGAGGAGTTTGCACAGGAATACTACAACGAACTGCTGGCCGAACAACAGGAGAATCCCGACGAAGACCACGCTGTATATTCCATCAATGGAAAGGTCATCACAGCTGACATGAGTGCAGATTACGCTGGAGCTCCCAAGAGCATGGTGAAAGAGGCAATGCAAATGATGGCCAATGTGTTCAACGATCCAGAACGGAATCCGCTCAAGCCCTCCAACACCAATCTTCTGCTGGCCGATACCCAGGACGAGACAAATCCCGCCAAGTGCGTGCCCGTGCAGCTGGCCAACAAGTATGGCATGCGTGAGGCTTTGAGCTTGAAGGACCAGCCTGGCAACTTCAACAAGGAGATCTGGCTGCATGCAGGTTGCGAAAAATACTTCAGCGTCGCTGGCGTGAAGAACATTGATGATTGGAGCTTCGACGGCAAGGCAGGCGTCACAGCCATCAAGGCCATTCATCAGGCCGCAACGAACATGATCTACAACCTCAAGGGTCAGCGCGTGAATGCCGCTTCCAAGGCTGGCATCTATGTGGTGAATGGCCGCAAGGTGGTGGTTAAATAACTCAGGAAACGACAACAAACCCATAAAATGTGGAGCCAAGGTGCAAGCCTTGGCTCTCAAAGATGAAAAAGATATTTCTTCGCCTTATTTTTGTTGCAGTGCTCGTTGTAGCCTGTGGACCCAGCACCCCTAAGGCAACGGCACAGTCTGTCAATTTGCAGACCTATTATTCCCGTGCCGAGGGCAAGAAGAAAGCGGAGCTCAAGACGGCACTGTTCCAGATTATTGGCAATCCCACTGTGAAGACTTATGGCTCCTTGTGGACTCATTATTATGATACAGACCGGCTTGCCGACAATCAGGTAGTGGATCGCTACAGCAACGAACGCCGTTACTTCAAGAGCCAGGACGGCAACGCTGTAGCAGGTATGAACAAGGAGCACGGCATTCCCCAGTCTTGGTGGGGTGGGGGCACTACCGGCATAGGCAGTGACCTCCATCACGTGATGCCCAGTGACACCGAGGCCAATAGCCGCAAGAGCAACTACGGCATGGGCGTGGTGACCTCGCAGACGTGGACCAATGGCAGCATCAAGGTGGGCCGCGGGCAGGCCGGAAACAATGGGACAGTGCAGCTCTGGGAGCCTGCCGACGAGTGGAAGGGTGACTTCGCGCGAGCCTACTTCTATATTGTCACCGCCTATGAAAACAAGTCCTTGGTGCAGCAGGAAGGTGCCAACTCCATGCAAACCACCACCTATCCCAAACTGCAGCCATGGGCCTCCCAGCTTTATCTGAAGTGGGCACGGCAGGATCCTGTCAGCGACATGGAGCGGAAACGCAATGAAGTGGTTTACAGGATTCAGGGAAACCGTAACCCCTTCATCGACTATCCGTCACTGGCCGAGTATATCTGGGGCGACAGCATTGACTACGCCTTCTCGCTCGACAGCAGTCACCAGCCAGAGCCCATTCACCCGGACACCACGCAGGTGGACACCACACAAGTGGAGCCCGTTGAGCCTACGGGCAAGTCGGGCACCGTGGAGGTCAACCGATATGAGTGGGTGGCCACGCAAAGTGCTGAGTATGGAAGTGGTTACACTACGCAAGCCAACGGCCTCACTCTGGCCTATTACAAGCATAAGTCTAATGTTGAACCGGTTTCCGTCAATCAGTATAACGAATTGAGATTCTATGCCAATTCCATCTTCATCATTTCTGGAGCAGAAATTCTCAAGGTGGTGTTCCATGCAGGAGGCAAGACCAACGACATGACCATCGGGCAGAAGATTTACTCTTTCTCGAACGGCACCCTCACATGGACCGGATCCATGAACCCCTTCAAGGCCGAGGCCACGGGCGGACAGTCTCGTTTCACCAGCATCGACATCACGGTGAAGGACACCGATGGCATTCTGACCAACTTCATGTCGCCCATTGGTGGACGGGATGCCGTCTTCGATGTCAACGGCCGCTATCTGGGAACAGAACACCCGTCACAGCGCGGACTCTATATCATCCGCCAGAATGGCAAAACACACAAGCAATACAGGTTTTGAGATACTTCATCTATCTCAGTTATGACGGCACAGCCTACCACGGTTGGCAGGTGCAGCCCCGTGGCGAGAGCGTGCAGGGTACCCTCCAGCGTGCACTCGCCACATTGTTGCGCACAGAGACACCCGTCACGGGTGCCGGGCGCACGGATGCAGGTGTTCATGCGGCCTTGATGGTGGCACACTTCGATGCCGACGCGTCGCTGCTGCCCGAGAGCCCTCGCACAGACCAGTCCCCATTGGACTATCTCGTCTATCGCCTCAACGGGATGCTGCCCCCGGACATCGCCATTCACCGCATCGTTCCGGTCTCCCCAGACGCTCACGCACGGTTCTCTGCCCGCGCGCGTACCTATTACTATTATGTACACACGTGCAAGTCGCCATTCCTGCGTGACCGTTCCTGGCGGCTCGTGCATGAGCCGGACTTCGAGGCCATGAACCGTGCTGCTGCTGTGCTGACGGAATATACCGACTTCACCAGTTTCTCCAAACTGAATACGGACACCAAGACAAACATCTGTCATGTCCGCTCTGCCCGTTGGGTGCAGCTCTCCGACCATGAGTGGCGTTTCGAGATCACCGCCGACCGCTTCCTGCGCAACATGGTGCGCGCCATCGTGGGCACGCTCATGCAGGTGGGTCGCGGGCAGCTCACCCTCGACGGTTTCCGGCAAGTGATAGAACAGCAAAACCGCTGTGCTGCAGGGGATAGCGTGCCGGCTCGTGGGTTGTTTTTGGTCAATGTGGAATATGAATGATGTGGATCATCTTAGCCTTCACTTCCGCTGCCCTGCTCGGCTTCTATGACGTCTTCAAGAAACACGCCTTGAAGGCCAATGATGTCGTGGCTGTGCTGACGCTGAACACGCTCTTCGGGTCGCTCATCTTCCTCCCCTTCGTCATTCTCTCTGCCGCCGGACAATTACCGCAGGACTCCCTGTTCTTTGTCCCCGTGTGCGGATGGGAAGTGCACAAATACGTGCTTCTCAAGGCTGTCATCGTTCTTGCATCCTGGCTCTGCGGCTATTTCGCCCTGCAGCAGCTGCCCATCACCCTTGTGGGCCCCATCAATGCCACGCGGCCTGTGATGGTGCTCCTGGGCGCCATCTTTGTCTTCGGCGAGCGCCTGAACCTCTGGCAGTGGACGGGTGTGCTCTGTGCCATCTTCGGCTTCTTCCTCCTCAGTCGCAGCGGCAAGAAGGAAGGCATCGACTTCCGTCATAACCGCTGGATTGTGCTGGCCGTGCTGGCCTCCGCCTTCGGTGCCGTCAGTGCCCTCTATGACAAGTTCCTGCTGGCACCTGTGGAGGCGGGTGGCGCAGGGATGAACCGCATGTTTGTCCAGAGCGCCTTCATGTTCTATCAGCTGGTGCTCATGTCGGTCGTCTGGTTATGCAGGCGCCGGCGCACTTTCTCCTGGCGCTGGTCCATCCCGCTCATCTCCCTCTTCCTCTGTGCGGCCGACTTCGTTTATTTCTACGCGCTCAGCCTACCCCAGGCACTCATCGCCGTTGTCTCCATGATACGTCGCGGCAGTGTCCTCGTATCCTTCTTCGTCGGGGCCCTCGTCTTCCAGGAGAAGAACCTCCGTTACAAGGCCATCGACCTCGCCCTTGTTCTCCTCAGCATGGTCTTCCTCTATTTAGGAAGCAGATAAGTGGTTAAACAAACAACTCTCGGAAGCCGATAATTATTTACAATTTAAAGATATACAATATACAATTTATTTACGATTTAGTTCATTAACACGTTAACACATTAACACGTTAACACATTAACACATTAACACGTTAACACGTCAACTTGTCAACTCGTCTACTCGTCAACTCGTCTACTCGTCAACTCGTCTACTCGTCAACTCGTCAACTTGTCAACTATCAACTTGTCAACTCGTCAACTCGTCAACTCGTCAACTTAGGTGATATGATGGAAAAGAAACACCTGTTATATTTTATATCTTATATTCTGTTATTATTGAACAGCCATGCCGTCGCTGCTCAGCCCCTGATGCGCGATGTCTTTGCTGCCATGCCAGACAGCGTGCTGCCCATGGTCACGAAGAACAACCGCCTGGATTGTATTGACTTTATCGAGAACAACATGGAGGCTAAAGTGCGCAATGTGGCCGATGAGTATGTGACGTTGGAAGCGTTGACCCAGGACTATGCACGTTTCCGCACCAGCGCCGCCGCTGTCATGGAGATGAAACTCCTCCCCGTGGATAGTGTCTTTCTCCTCTGCCTTGTCACCACGGCACAGGCGGGCGAGATGGGCACACCGCGCTATATGGAGGACAGTAATGTCCGTTTCCTGCGGCCCGACTGGTCCCCTTTAGATAGTGTTTATGCAGGTCAGGTACGCGTCACTTTGCCTCCTGTGGCCGACTTCTTGACCAAAGACACTTCAGAGAACGCCGAAACCTACCAGCAGGCACTCCGCTCCCTCTCGGATTTCCACCCCGTGCGGCTCCGTCTCTCCCCAGATGACCTCACGCTTACTGCCACCCTGCAGACCGCCTACCTTGCTATTGATGAGCGCAAAGCCCTCACGCCACACTTGCAAACGCTGACATTCACGTGGGACGGTACCGCCTTTGTCAGATGAGCAACCAGATGAACTTCTTATTGGATCCGTTTGCTTTGACTTGTTCAACCGCTCCTTTCGCTTTGTTCAACCGTCTCTTTCGGCAATTCCCATTGGTGAGAATCACAATTCCCAATGGTGAGAATTGCAATTCCCCCTGGTGAGAATCGAAGTTCCT
>JAEEGL015765585.1_pt1 | contig 24599 bp, 13 predicted proteins | sample 9134231 | NCBI WGS metagenome assembly JAEEGL01 (sample SAMN16246548, study PRJNA631951) | gut metagenome | biome: gut microbiome; feature: rumen; material: fiber-attached | host: Bos | place: Iran: Karaj | collected 2018-10
CGACCTGTTGAATGAGTTATTCTTAAAAATAACCAAGATCGTCATCAAGTTCATGCCGCTTTCGATCTTTTGCGCCATGGCGAACATGGTGATCAAAACCGATACTTCTTCATTGATATCGGTAGGGCAGTGGATGCTGGCGACTGTGACGTGCTACGTATTTATGCTCATCGTGTATGCGGGCATGATTCCTGCGTTTACGCGGCTTTCGCCGATTACATTTTATAAAAAATATGCGCCGGTCATGCTGAATGCGTTCGTGATATGTTCCGGCAATGCCGTGATGCCGTTCAACATGGAGATTTGCCGCACAAAACTCGGCATTTCTCCCAAGGCATATTCGTTTGCAATTCCGTTCGGCACTGTTCTGAATAAGAATGGCGGCTGCATTGTATTGATGATCAGTACGCTGTTCATGGCTCAGATATTTGGTGTGGAGGTTACCTCCGGCATGCTCGTGAGTCTGGCCGTGATGAACTATATTCTGTCGATCGCTGCGCCGGCAATCCCCGGATCACTTCTGATCTGCATCGCCATGATTCTGCCGATGATGAAGATTCCTGCGGATGCCATCAGTATTATTATCGGTATTTATGCGCTCGATTCAATGATCCAGACGGTTCTGAATGTTACCGGAACGGCGGTTTGTACGACGATCGCTGCAAAATCGGAAAAATTGATCGACATGAAGGTTTGGAATGAGGAGTAGATTGGTTTTGGCCGTACACAGCCTTGTTTTTTAATAGTTCTGGTGCAGGCATCATGATGCTGTGATATAAACCTCGATGAAACGCGCGTTTCATTATTAAAGGTAAATATTCACGGGAGCAAAATCATGGATACCAAACCGACGCCTGCAGAGAGTGAACTCATTTTCCCTTTGGATTCCAAACCACCCCTCGGTGTAGCTTTCATTGCTGCACTGCAGCACATCCTCTCGATGATTCTGAGTGTCATGGCGCCTCCCTCGATTGTGGGGGCCGCCCTCGGGCTCGATGTACTGACCATTGCCTATCTTGTCAGTATGTCGCTGCTGTTTGCCGGTATCGGTATATTCTTTCAGGCCAGGCGCCCCCTTGGAATCGGTTCCGGAATGCTCAGCATCCAGGCAACGAGCTTTGTTTTTCCGGGTGCGTTGATTGCTGTGGGTACCGTTCTGCTCAAGGAACAGGGAATGTCGACCGATCAGATGCTCGCCACTTTGTTCGGAACCTGTTTTATCGGCGGCATTATCGTGATGATATGCAGCCGTTTTATCCGGTATCTGCAAAAGATCATCACGAACACCGTTTCGGGAGTGACCGTCATGATGATTGGTCTTTCGCTGATTCACGTGGCGGCAGACAGTTTTGCCGGCGGTCAGGCTGCGCGCGCTGTCGGAGAATACGGTTCCGTGAGCAATCTCTGCGTCGGAGCTTCGGTTTTGCTCGTCATCCTCATCTGCAATCGAATTCGCGTCAAGTTCATCCGAATGAGTGCCCTCGTCATCGGTATTGTCGTGGGATTTATCGTTTCTGCCTGTCTTGGTATGGTGGACTGGTCAATTCTGAGTCAGACCCATCACTGGTTCGAGTATCCGGTTCCCTTCAAATTCGGTTTCTTCGAATTCAATTTGCAGGCACTTCTGGCGATTGCTTTTCTTTTTCTCGTGACGGTTATCGAGGCCATCGGTGATTTGACTGCCACGAGTGCCGTGTCTGAACAACCGACTGAGGGCAAGTTGTTCGAGAGCCGTCTGACCGGCGGTATCCTCTGCGATGGTCTGATGACCTCTCTGGGGGCCATGTTCGGATGTTTTCCCGTCGCGACGTTTTCGCAGAACAACGGCGTGATTCAGCTCAGCGGTGTTGCCAGCCGCCGCGTGGGCATCATTTGCGGGTTCATATTCATTGCGTTTGCTCTGTTCCCGTTCATCGTCGTGCTATTTCAGCTGATTCCCGCACCGGTACTGGGCGGTGCACTTCTCGTCCTCTTTGGTTCCATCACTTGTTCGGGTATACGCATACTCGCTCATAACAAAATAGACCGCCGCGAATCTCTCATCATTGCAGCCTCACTCGGGGTGGGGGTGATGACGATGGTTTCTGCGGATGCGTTTGCAATGCTGCCCAGTGTCCTGCGCATGTTTTTTGATTCATCCATCGTTGCGGGCGGCGTTTCGGCAATGATTTTCAATCTCGTTCTGCCCAAAAATATATAATCTTTTTTATTTCTTTTCACTTGCTATTGGCCCTTTGGGCCAATACGCTTCGTGGGCGCACCTATGCCGATGGGCATACGGTGCGCCATTTTTATATATATTATTCAGTCATCCCCTTGATTTTGGAAGCATCCACCAGGGTATAGAGATATGTGGGCTGAGTCGTATCCGTCGTCAGTGCGGTGAGGAATTGAGTGAAATACGAAATGGGGATATTGAGACATCCCTGCGAAGATGTTTCGTTATCAGGACTTGTATGGATGTTGATGCCAATATCGCTTATGGCATCGCGGTATCGGGTGTAGACACCGTTGAACAGGCTGGCTCTGGCGGCAGCATTATCCTCGCTGTACACCTCTGATGCAGGTTTATTGAACAAATATCTGCATTCATCGTCCGTATAGGTGACAAAATACTTTTTGAACCATGCTTCGAGCGCATCATCGATGGAAAGATCCGGAAATTCGGCAGAAAGCAAAGCATTTTCGGGATAAAGATTGGCGAGTACTTTCCTTGCGGCCGTGAGCTCGTGTTCCTGGAGCGCACCATCGCTTGCGTTGTCGTTGAGTCGGAAATCCCTGATGACTTCGGATGCTCCGGATGCGTGGATCGATTGGTCGGCGTAGTTTTGCTGAGCGTATGTATTCCGGATTGCCCGGTACCTGATTCTGGGGAGCTCTGGCTTGCTCAGCAAGTTTTCCAAATCTTCTTTCGCAATCTGGGAATAGCCTGAACCGGAACGAATCTCAGGTGCAAGCAGTTCGAGGGTTTCGTCGCTGTTGTAGCATGCATTGAGTACAGCCATCGCATGGTTAAAGAGTGATGTGCTGTGAAAATCGATAGCTCCAATGTACTGACCGTCCCGTAGATGTGCGGTTCCGTCGAACAGCGGTTTTTCTTCGCTTCCCCATTGCATGCCGGGATCAACGTTGAGCGGGACCACCTGGACAAAGTATTTGTCGGATCCGTCTGAATTGTCTTTCCATATCGTCAGCATGGTGTCATCGAACGGATGCTGGCCGGATCCCTGGCACAACTCATCATTGGAAGCAAAGTGCGAAACCGCCGAATAGTTCAGGCTGCTCTTTTCGATGTTCTGGATGTACTGTTCTGCAGTGCCTGTACGGCGTATGGTGTCATTGTCAATGACGGCACCGCGAATGGCGAGAAGATTACGCACGCCGGGCGTGGTATCGAAATAGCTGCCGAACTGTTCGATGATATCTTTGCATCGTTTGTAGACGGATTCATCGACTGACGTCTGAATATCGGATATTCCGCGGATGAGAACTTCGTTGGGCGTGGTGTATGGGCCAATCAGCGCTTTGAGTCCGGATTCGTCAAACAGTTCCGATTCGGCTTTGAGCAGCGTTTCGGCGTCGATGCGTCCGCCCTTGGATTCACCGAACCATTCCTTCTGGCGTTCCGACAGTTCTTCGATGGTATCTTTATCGAATGTGACTGCAGCATCCAGTGAGGAGCGATCGATGTTCATGCCCAGGGACTGCTTTAATTTGAGAACGAAACGAATGGGCAGAGAACGCCCCTCATTGAACTGTATTGCTGCCTGAATGGGATCAACCGGCTCGGGCTTGGGTTTCTGTTCGTCCGTCGGTTTCTGTTCGTCCGTTGGTTTCTGTTCGTCAGAAGGTTTTTGCTGTTCCTGGTTCTGCTGCGGGTCATCATCTGACCGGTCATCTTCAGCACACGAGGTCATTAGCAGTAATGGCAGAATCGCACACAAATATTTATGTCTGGTCATGGTACTCGCTCGAATTCTAATAGCAGTGGTGAGTGCGGTATATTCAGGTATACCGAAGGAATAAATTATACTGCGAGACTTTTGTGCTGCGCAATAAACTGCACTTTCGATGCCCTTCCCTGGGCATCGCAGCTGCAGTATTCTGTATTATACATAAAATTTTGAGTAAAGCGATGTGAGGCTTGAAAAAATAGGACTGAAGTATTTAATATTGGTGTGGCTTTTGTGTGTAGGTCGTCATATTCAGCCATGGAGTCCAGACAATGAAAAACGTATTTCGCTTTTTGCTTATCGCAAGTTTGTGTCTATTGGGGTGTAATGATAGCTGGGAGGAGCCCGATGCGAGTCAGGATGGAACATCAGAAGGAGAGCAGGAGCCTGATGCGACAAAACCTCAACCGAAGCCTGAACCAGCGAATTCATGCGTTTCGGAGACATGCAATGGTGCGAAGGTATGTTTGATGAACGATGCTTTGAATTGCGGAAAATGCGGCAATGAGTGTCCCGAAGGCATTGCGTGCGAGAATGGCGAATGCAAAGCCGATAAGACGACTGATCCCGAAAAGCCTGGACCAAAAGATCCGGAACCGAAGGCGTGTGAAGGTAAGCTTTGCAATGACGAATGTGTCGATGTTCATACGGATGTGAGGCATTGCGGCGAATGTGACCATGCCTGCGGCGATAATCAGCATTGCAGCGATGCGAAGTGCGAATGCGATGAATCTTTGACGATGTGTTCGGATACCTGTGTGGATCTTAAGACTGACAATAATAACTGTGGTGAATGTGGTAAGCAGTGCGGCGAGGGATTGCATTGCAGCGATGCGAAGTGCGTATGTGATGATACTTTGACGATGTGTTCGGATGTCTGTGTGGATCTTAAGACCGACAATAATAATTGTGGTGCATGTGGAACGCAATGCGGCGAGGGACTGCATTGCAGCGATGCGAAGTGTGAATGTAATGATCGTCAGATGATGTGTTCGGATGTCTGTGTGGATATTAATACAGATAATAATAATTGCGGCGCGTGTGGTACACAGTGTGGTGAATCGAAGCATTGCAGCGATGCAAAGTGTGAATGTGATGATCCTGCACTGACGGTGTGTTCGGATGCATGTGTAAACATCAAGACCGACAAAAATAATTGTGGTGCGTGCGGTACCAAATGCAGTCCGATTCAGGTGTGCAAGGATGGTGGCTGCAAAGCGAGTGAGGGTCAGAAAGTCATCGATTATGCCGAGAAGTTTTTATACACAAAGACAAATACATGTACTTATGATTTACTTCTGGAAAAGATAATGCCAAATCTGGCCAATATGTCGCCGCTTGGAGCAAAAGCGAACTATGGATATGATTTGAACTGTGCCAATTTTGTAGCAACGTGTTTGCTGGATACGGGGGATATGACGCCTGAAATAAAAGATCAGGTTCCAGATAAGTGGCCGTATTCAGTAGATGGTTTGAAAGGACTCTGCAATAATGGGAAAACAGCTTATCGTGAGATTGATCCCAAAAATGCACAACCTGGAGATATCTGGTACTGGAAAGATGATAAGCATAGTCATGCAGAGCTCATTGTTAGTGTGGATGTTGAGAATGGTTTTTTCACGCAGATAGGATCCAATAATTTTGAAGCAGATACAAAGCCGCTTCCCTGTAAGAATAATCATAATACGGACAGCAAGTATTCGGATAACCCAGGTGCTTATCAACGTGTTACGTTACATGATCGACCGATTACGGAGGGGACAGTCTGTTCGAAGCGCTGATTCATCCAAAGGAGCCGCCGGCGTATGAAATAGCCGGCGGAGCGCGGCGTATGCATGCATAGCCGCGCCGAAACAATATATACAATCAGGTACAATGCGATTGTAATATATTTATGATTCAAAGCATAACTCGTTATTGTGCTTGAAAAAAAGACAATAAATCATTAGAAATTCCAGTGGGAGTTTTTGTGTGTCTGGAAAGGACTTTCTCTGCCCGGGAGTTTGGATATGAAGAACGTATTACGCTTTCTATTTATCGCGAGCTTGTGTGTTTGGGGATGTGGTGATAATTCGAATGATCCTGATGATGTATCTTCTGAAGGTACGCAAGTGCCTGATGATGGCGATACGGATACAATTCGACCGAAGCCAGCCCCAGAGAATTCATGCGTTTCAAAGACATGCAATGGCGCGAAGGTATGTTTGATGAACGATGCTCTGAATTGCGGAAAATGCGGCAATGAATGTCCCGAAGGCGTCCCGTGCGAGAATGGCGAATGCAAAACCGATAAGACGACTGATCCCGAAAAGCCTGGACCAAAAGATCCGGAACCGAAGGCGTGTGACGGTAAGCTTTGCAATGACGAATGTGTCGATGTTCATACGGATGTGAGGCATTGCGGCGAATGTGGCCATGCCTGCGGTGATAATCAGCATTGCAGAGATTCAAAGTGCGAATGCGATGAATCTTCGACGATGTGTTTAGATGTCTGTGTGGACCTTAAGACCGACAAGAATAACTGCGGTGAATGTGGTACACATTGCGGCGAGGGTATGCATTGCAGCGATGCGAAGTGCGTATGTGATGATACTTTGACGATGTGTTCGGATGCCTGTGTGGATCTTAAGACCGACAATAATAATTGTGGTGCGTGTGGAACGCAATGCGGCGAGGGTTTGCATTGCAGCGATGCGAAGTGTGAATGTAATGATCCTATGATGATGTGTTCGGATGTCTGTGTGGATCTTAAGACAGACAATAATCATTGCGGTTCGTGTGAAACGAAATGCGGTGAATCGCATCACTGCAGCGATGCAAAGTGTGAATGTGATGATCCTGCACTGACAGCGTGTTCGGATACCTGTGTAAACATCAAGACTGACAATAATCATTGTGGTGCGTGTGGAACGCAATGCGGTGAATCGCAGCATTGCAGCGATATGAAGTGTGTATGTGAGGCTCCTTTGACGATGTGTTCGAATACTTGCGTAAACCTCAAGACCGACAAAATGAATTGTGGTGCGTGCGGTACCAAATGCAGTGAGAATCAGGTTTGCAGGAGAGGGAGCTGCAAAGACAAAGCTACAGGCGGTATGGCTGTTATTGAGTATGTGGAGCAATTTCTTTATGAAGACACGTATATGTGTACGTACGATCATAAGGACAGCTTGCCGGGATTTTGTGATTTTAAAGATGCAGGAGAGAATTACACCTGTGGTTATAATTTGAACTGCGCAAATTTTGTAATAACCTGTTTAAGAAATACCGGTGAGTTAACGGACGAAATGTACCAAGCAATTCCATCGGGTTTGCGTTGTGCAGTGGAAGGTGTGAGAGTTCTTTGCGAGGAACGCAATACCGGATATCGCGTTATTCAGGCCAAGGATGCGCAGCCAGGGGATATCTGGTATTGGAAAGATGCCAATCACAGCCATACAGAATTTGTTGCCAGTGTGAAAGATGGTAAACTAACGACGGTAGGATCCAACAATATTAGAACAGCGATACAGCAGCCTCCCTGCAAAAAGGTTTGTGAGTATTCCTCTGATCCAGGAAAATATCAGGCGGTGATATATACTGATCGCAATCTTACGGATGGAAAAGTCTGTTCGAAGCGCTGATTCATCCAAAGGAGCCGCCGGCGTATGAAATAGCCGGCGGAGCGCGGCGTATGCATGCATAGCCGCGCAGGGGGGCGTATGCGGCATCCGACGCATAGAACCGCAACTCAGATAACAATCAGTATCGAACACGCATTGCTGCGATGCGGACGAGTATCCATTAACAGCAATCGCTGGTATTTCATATATATGTCTTGTTTTGCAGAAAAACTTCTTTGCAATCAATATTGTGCGAAAATTTTGCAATATTTAGCGATTGAATTTTTTTATGCAGTCATGTTATTTTAATCAGCAGCAGTATAGTACTGCTACTTAATCCAGGAGCATTAATATGGGTAAATTTGTCATTTCTGAAGCGAAGACGGGCTTTATGTTTAACCTTAAGGCCAACAATCACGAGGTTATTGCAACATCGCAGATCTACAAATCACTGGACAGCTGCAAGGCCGGCATTGAAAGCGTTCGCAAGAATGCACCGGAAGCACCTGTAGAGGATCAGACTGTCGAGAATTTTGAGCAGAAATCTCATCCGAAATTTGAAGTTTATGCCGATAAAGCCGGTGAATTCCGTTTTCGTCTGAAAGCACGCAATGGCGAAATCATTGCAGTTGGCGAAGGTTATAAAGCCAAAGCCGGTTGTATGAACGGCATTGAAAGCATCCGCAAGAATGCTCCTGATGCTGAAATTGTGATGGATGCGAAGGCTGATGCCTGATATATTGCACCTGCCGGGCAATTCCGGCAATGATTGAAATTTGATGAGGGCTCGTTTCGGGTCCTCATTATTTTTATAGTGATATATAAGTTTAACAGATTTAGAGATATGGATAAAAGTGAATTCTCTCCTGCAAAAGAAACTTCTTCTGGGTATCGTGGGTATTCCGAAGATTCGAATCTTGCTGAAATACATCCGGAACTGGCCAATAAGTACCATGATATCAGTTATATTGCATCGGGGGCGCAGGGAACTGTACTCTGTGCACTTGATGATTCCGGAAAGAAAGTCGCCATCAAGGTTCTGGATATACAATCCGTCGAGAGCTTTAAAGATATAGTGCTGTTTGAACGTGAAATCGAAACGCTTCGCAATCTGAGCATTCCCGGAGTTCCGGCTTTTATAGAAACGATCAGAACAGACCGTTATATGTATCTGGTTGAAGAATATATACCGGCACTTTCTCTCGATAAGTATATTTCCAGCGGAAAGCGGTTCCTATTTGGAGAGATTCTGATTATTCTGAGAAAGACTGCTCGAATACTTCAAACTATTGAATCCGGCATTCCGCCGATTATTCATCGCGATATTAAACCGGCCAATATACTTGTTTCTGATGATATGAGCGTCTGGCTGGTCGATTTTGGCGTCGTGGCTTCGAAGCGCCAGAAGTCCTTTGCGACGACATTTGCAGGGACTGCCGGATATCTGGCTCCTGAACAATTGTACGGCAAAGTGACACCTGCAGCTGATATCTTCAGCCTGGGCATGACCATGATCCATCTGGTAACATCCGTATCGCCCTGCGAAATGGAGATGGATGATCTGGATCTGAAATTTGAAAAGTATATTCCGGAGAATGTTCCCAATTGGTTTTGTGAACTGCTTAAGAAGATGATCGACCCGAGCCCGAAGAAGCGCATTCAGAATGGCAATGAATTGATTCAGCTTCTCGATTTCGGTATCAAATGCGATCCCAATTTGAAGCATGTCTTTGAGAATGCGGAGTCAGCCTGCAGTCAGGATGGTGGCAATTCAGAACAGGGCAAGGTGGGGGTGGTTTCGGAATCTGTTTCACAGGATGCGCATCTGTCCAAAAAAGTATGCGGAAAGTATAAAGTATTTCTGGTTATATTAATTTTTTCGATTGCTGTGTCATTCCTCCGTTTTGTCGGCAGATTGGGGTTGATCCTGGTACCGATGGTAGCTTTAGCCATTTATTTAATTGTGAAATCGAAAAAAAGTGGTGGTTAGTTGGTAATTCGTAATGCATAATTCGTAATTCGTAATGCATAATTCGTAATGCATAATGCATAATGGTTAATGCATAATGGTTAATGCATAATGGTTAATGCATAATGCATAATGCTTAATGCTTAATGCTTAATTCATAAAGGATAGAGACGTGCGGGCCGCACGTCTGTACTCATGCATGTACCGCAGATGTGCAATCGCCGGTACGTGCTGGGGGCCCAACTGAGAGCCCGGGGGGAAAAAGAAGAGCAGTCTTGGAAATGAATAATAATGCTACAATTTTTGCCGATTTGAATTTAAGATAAGTGCCGGTGTTTGTCTGTACCCATTTGAGGGCAGTTCGTATTCTTTTTTGTTTGTGTATAAAGCCATGATCGACCATCTCATTCAGTTTCTCGGAGAATCTCCTGTCAATTTCCTCGCCGTTCGTGCTGTTGCCAAAAGGCTCGAAGCTGCCGGCTTTGAGCGCTTTGATACGAGTGCTGCCATGGGCAGTATTCAAGCGGGAACGAAGTTTTATGTGACCAAGAATGATTCGTCAATATTTGCTTTTCAGGTTGGTGAGCAGCCGTTGGCGGAGAATGGTTTTCATATTATCTGTGCGCATGCGGATTCGCCGACGTTTCGCATCAAGCCGAATCCAGAGATTCGCGTTGAAAATAAAATTGTCAAACTGAATGTCGAAGTTTACGGCGGGGCGATTCTGAGTACATGGTTCGATCGACCGCTGAGCATTGCGGGACGCGTTATCGTTCGGACGGATGATATCATGCATCCGGAGACGAAGCTTTTGCATATCCGGCGGCCGCTGCTGACGATTCCGAGTCTGTGCATTCATTTTAACCGGCAGGTCAACGACGGTGTCAAGCTGAGTGTTCAGAAAGATATGCAGCCGATGCTTGGATTTGTGACGGAATCGTTCGAAATGAACGGGCTGCTCGTACAGATTATCTGCAAGGAACTTGGAATTAGGGCCGAAGACATACTCGATTTTGATCTCTATCTGTACGATACGACGCCAGCATGTGTTCTGGGCGCAAGCGACGAATTCATTTCTGCGGGAAGGCTCGATGATCTTTCGATGGTCCATGCGGGGCTTGAGGCCATGCTTGCTGTTTCGGACAATGTGCCGCAAACGACCCGCATTTTAGCGATATTTGATAATGAAGAGACTGGTTCGCACACAAAACAAGGTGCGGCGAGTCCGTTTTTGGCGAGTATGATTCAGCGGATGGTTTTGAAACAAGGGGGGACGCTGGACGATTATTATCGCGCTGTCGAGCATGCCTTTATGATTTCGGCGGACAATGCGCATGCATTTCATCCGAACTATGGCGAAAAGTACGATCCGGTTTGTCATCCGATGCTTGGCGGCGGACCAGTCATCAAGTTCAATGCGGCGCAGAAATATGCCAGCGATGCTGTGAGTGCGGCTGTTTTTGAGGGAATCTGCCGCAAAGCCGGCGTGCCCTGTCAGCGTTTTGTGAACCACAGCGACGTCGCCGGCGGCAGCACGCTCGGCAACATCCTGACTGCGACAATGCCCCTTGCCGGTGTCGATATGGGCAATCCGATACTCGCCATGCACAGCGTGCGCGAAACCGGGAGTGTACGGGATCATGAGTACTGCATTCGGGCGTTCAGGGCATTTTATGATTGAGCTTAGGGAACATCTGAGCAATTGGCCCCTTTCCCCCATCCCCTTTCCCCAATGGGGCAAGGGGAGTAGGTTTTACAACACAGTTTGGTCGCGCCAGACAATTATTCAGAGATTCCTTAGAGCTTAGAGTTTTGAGTTTATAGAGGTGAATGCATTTACCGATATTTTTGCAAGAACCTCTGTGATTGCGTGACATCCAACTCCCAACTCCCAACTCATGAGCTGTTTTATACAACAGCGTTTGGTTGCGCCAGACACTAATTCAGACATTCTTTAGCGCCTAGAGCCTGGGGATTACCACTTTTGAATGCTGATGAGTTGAATTCATTGATGTTTTTACTTTACAAATGCCAGGGATTATAATGGAGGTGCATTGGCCTGTGTTCTGTGTGAACAGAATGGGATGAATGAACGCATTGAGTGAAGAAGAACGTTAATTATGAAAACCGGAAGAAATATATTACTGGCTGTTTCGTGTTTGAGTTTTTGTGGGCTTGGGGCGTGTGGCGGCAATGTCTCACATTATTATAAAGATTTTGAATCATTGTGTGAGGACAGCGGCGGAGAATATAAAGGCAATGGTATATGCAAGTGCGATGTGGACTGTTCGGAAGGGGTGATTTGCGTCAAAGGCGTGTGTGCCAATAAGGGGGAGTGTAAAGGGGATGGCTATGTGTGCAAAATTAGTGATAATCAGAGTATAATATATCAATGTGTCAATGAATCGTTAAAAGAAATCCGGACATGTGACGTTAAGGAATGTAAGCAGAAAGTGGATGATAAATGCGCAGTTTGTGAAAGTGGAAGTCATATGTGCAAGAAATCAGATACTACAGATGAGAATGTGCATTATATGTGTATTTATGGTGAGTGGGTGGAATCCAATACATGCATTAATGATGCTTCGTGCAATAAGAAAGGGAGGTGCGGGGTATGTAAGGATGGAACAAAGAAATGTGATGCTGGAGAAATAAAAGAATGCAAAGATGGTGGTTGGATTGCGAGAGAGACTTGTATAAGCGGAGTATGCCTGAACAATAGTATTTGCTCAAATTGCGCAATTGGTTTTGTAGAATGTCAACCTGGAGTAAATGGTGAGAACGCGAAGCTTGTGCGGTGTACTGATGGTAAATTTGTGCCATTTGATGAATGTGCTTCTTCTGAGTGTGATAGTGAAGGCACGGGGTGCAAGGATGTTGTGACATGTATGCAATCCTATAAAAAGTGCGAGGTAGATGGGATAGTTGAATGCATTACGGGACAAGCGAAAACGAGCCAAGCGTGTGGAGAGAAGCTGAAATGTAAGGATGATCAAACCTGTGAAAATTGTTCAGCGGAGTATTCCGAATGTCTGGATGGAAAGTATATTAGATGTATTAATGATGAATTGGTAGAAGATAAAGAAAATTCTAATAAATGTGAGACAGAATGTTCAGGGAATGAGAAAAAATGTATGAATAATTGGAGCTGGGCTGAATGTACTGGAGAAAACTGGAGTGAATCGTTCCCGTGTGCTGATAATCAAATATGCGAAGATGGCACATGTCGTGAATGTAATGGAGATGAATGTCACCCTGAGTGTAAGGATGGCAAGTGTGAGGAACCGCCAGACGAGGAATGTACATCAGGAGTCGTAAGCTGTGAGGGGAATTTTGTAATAAATTGCGATGAGAACGGTAAATGGGTAAAGGATGAGTGTCCCCTTGGTCAGCATTGCAGTGTTGACGAACATAGATGTGTAGATAATTGTACGGATGGCGGGTGTCCAGAAGGTGAACGTTGTGACGCCGAAACGAATGAATGTGTTAAAAACAGTGGCGATGAGTGTGATAAGGATAAAATAGTTAAAAAATGTGAAAATGATGGGGATAATAAAGTCGGAACTATTATTGCATCATGTAATGGAATACAGGGAACAAGAGAAGAATGTGTAGATGGAAATTCCTGCAATGCAGAAATGACGGATTGTGGTGAGTGTCAAAATGGTGATAGGAAATGTGAAGATCAGGCTGTTAAAGAATGCACTAATGGAAATTGGATAACTAAAGACTGTGGTGCGGGAGAAAAATGTGAAGATGGAATATGTGAAATTAGCTGCCACCAGGGCAATTTCAGATGTGATAACAATAACCTACAACAGTGTTTGAATGGGAACTGGATCACTAAAGATAAATGTATTGAGAAGATATGTGATATATATAATGGGTGCATGGAGGATGGAACTGCATGTAGGTTTGATGGAGATATATACTGCGGCACATGGTATATTGCGACTTGTAAAGATGGAAGAGTCAAAGTAATTGAATCCAAGCCCGGAATTGACTCTGGAGTTCAAAAGTCTATAAATTGCAAGTTAGATACTGAGCGTTATGTGAAAATTAGTTTTGTTTGTAATCCATCAAGTGTCAGTAGTTTGAGTATGGTGTGTGAAAAAATGGATAAAAAAAGCGACGCTGGCAATATGACGTACTGCTCAGAATATTTTTCTGTAGAGGATAAAAGTAATGAAATCGTATTGACATTTAAAAAGCAAGAATTGAAGTGTACTTACTAATAGTTTGAATGGTTTTGGCGTTTATTTTGGTGCTTTTAGTGTTTATTCAGAATGTATCGCCGCGCGTATTGTCGGTCAGACAATAGCGCGGCGCAAATGCGAGCGTATGCATGCGTGAGGCCGGAGGCCGAACGGGTGCATAGCGAGCGAAAAAAAATAGTAGATAATAGTAAGTGCGTAGTAGTTAGTGATTGATGTGGGTGTATATGCGTGCAGGTGATACAGTGTCACAAAAAATATAGATTGAACAGATATTTTTTTTGCATTTTCACGGCAATTATCTGATAAAAGCCGTTCATTCTATTCGGGTATGGCGGGATGGTCCCGGAACCCAGGCACGATTTTTTGGAGAAGGAACCGTGAAAGAAACGACATTTATGACAGACGCCCAGTTTGCATGTCAGGCAACGAGCTGCGAATTCTGTGAAAACAAACCCTGTATGACGGCATGTCCGGTCAATTGTTCGCCGGCCGATTTTATCATGGCTGCAAAGCAGGGTGAGAAGAGCGATATCGCCCGAGCTGCCGCAGAAATTCTGACCGCCAACCCGATCGGCGGCGTCTGTGGTTTGATTTGTCCGAATCAGTATTGTCAGAAAGCCTGCAGCCATAAGGCGATGGATGGTTCTGCGATTGAGATTCCCCGCATGCAGGCATACGTCATCAACAAGGCCAAGAAACTCGGTTTGATGCCTGAAATTCGCCGTGCGGCGGCCAAGGGCAAATCCGTCGGCATCATCGGCGGCGGTCCTGCGGGTATTGCAGCGGCAGCGATTCTGGCTCAGCGCGGTTATGATGTTACCATCTATGATCGCAATGCGAAGCTCGGCGGCGCTCTGAATCTGATTCCCGATGATCGTCTTCCGAAGGATGTTCTGGCCAGCGATGTCGAATGGGCACTCAAGGTCAATGGCATTACGGTAAAGACCGGCGTTTCGGTGACGGTCGATGAAGTGGCTGCGAAACACGATGCATGCTGCGTCGCAGTTGGTCGCTACAAACCCTACAAACTCAATATCGAAGGCGAAGACAAGGCGCTGTTCGGCAACGAGTTTTTGGCGAAGAAGCCTGCTCTGAGCGGCCGTACCATCATCATCGGCGGCGGTGCCATCGCGGTTGACTGTGCGCTCGAAGCGCTTCGTCTCGGTGCATGCTGCGTCGAAATGATCGCCAACGAAAAATGGTCTGAACTTCCGCTTACGCCGAACGAGAAGAAACACATCGAAGATGCCGGCATCGAAGTGACGGGCCGCACGCGCGTGACGAAGATCATCGTTAAAGACGGCGCAGTTGCCGGTATTGAGACGAAACGCGTCCGCCTGAACGGCACGAAATTCAGCATTCGCGACTGCGAAGATGTCGAGGGTACGGAATGCACGATGATGAACGTGAAGAACGTCATCATTGCCATCGGCAACGCGAGCGAAGTCGCCATCGAAGACAAGAAGGGCGTGTTCTATGCCGGTGACTGCTGGCATGGTCCTTCGACTGCCGTCGAAGCCGTTGCAACGGGCAAGAATGCTGCTGCTGCCATCGACGATTATCTGAGCGGCAAAGCAGCTGAACTCAAGGTCGTTCGTCCTGCCAAGAGCACTGTCAAGATGGATGGCTACAATGCGACGCCGGTTTCGCTCGAAACCGATTTCTTCGGCCGCAAGCTTCCGAATCCGTTCCTGCTTTCGGCAGCGCCTCCTTCGGATGGTCTGGAGCAGATGCGCCGCGCGCTCAAGGCCGGATGGGCCGGTGGCTTTATGAAAACTGCATTTGACGGCCTGGATATTCATATTCCTGCCGGTTACATGTTCCAGCTCGAAAACGAGACGTACGCAAACTGCGACAACGTTTCGGAACATCCGATCAACCGTGTTGCGCATGAAGTCAAGATTCTGCGCCAGGAATTCCCGGATCGTCTGATTGCGGCATCGACCGGTGGCCCCGTGACAGGTCACGATGAACACGATCGCGCCGGTTGGCAGTCGAACACGAAGAAACTCGAGGCCGCCGGCTGCATGGCTATCGAATATTCACTGTCGTGCCCGCAGGGCGGCGACGGCACCGAAGGCGACATCGTTTCGCAGAATGCTGCGCTGACTGCCAAGATCATCGACTGGGTCATGGAAGTTTCCGATCCCGAGATTCCGAAACTCTTCAAACTGACCGCAGCTGTGACCAGCGTTGCCGTCATCCTCAAGGCCATCAAGGGCGTTCTGGACAAATATCCCAACAAGAAAGCCGGTGTCACACTCGCCAACACCTTCCCGTCGTTCACGTTCCGCAAACACATCGATGGCAAGGAACACGCATGGGATCAGGGCGTCGTCATCGGTATGTCCGGTCATGGTGTCACCGCGATTTCGAACAACTCGCTGTGGTCAGTCCGCAACAGCGGCGTTGCCGTCAGCGGCAACGGCGGCCCGATGAATTACAAGGATGCCGCGAACTTCCTGGCCCTCGGTGCCATCAACGTTCAGTTCTGCACGATCGCCATGAAATACGGCGTCGGCATCATTCGTCATCTGTGCGAAGGCCTTTCGAAGAACATGGAAGAACGCGGCATTCACTCGATCGATGAACTCATCGGCCGCGGCAAGAATTCACTGACGGACTTCATGGATCTTTCGCCGGTCAAACGCATTCCGCAAATCGACGAAGACCTCTGCGTCAAATGCGGCAACTGCACGCGCTGCTCGTACTTCGGACTCATTCAGGAAGGCGACAAGATCGTCGCACATCCCGAAAACTGTGTCGGCTGCACGATTTGCGCCCAGAAATGCTTTGCCAAAGCCATCACGATGCGCGACAGAACGCCGGCTGAGCTGGCTGCCTATCCGAATCCGCTCGAAGGCTGGAAATAATATATATATATGCTCGCTTTGAGACGTGTCACGACACGTCTCTACGGCTCGCATCTCGCCTTGGGGCGGGTCTAAGACCGCGCCCCTACGGCTCGCTTAACGCCGCTATTGCCAAAGGCAATACGCGGCGTTTTCTTTTGGTTTTGTTTAACCAACGCAGATTATGGATATGGCCTTGTTCTGTCTTCCCTTAAGGGCGATTATCCAACAAATGTTAATATGAATTCATTCTAAGTTCATTCGGCAGCGCAATTTTTTTGTTTCTTGTCAATGCGTTGCTGAATATCTATATTCTATAGTGTGTGTTCTGTGTGTTGGATAATATCGTTCACTGCTTTGACCGGAGACTGATATATGAAGAAACTTGCGTTTTGCTTTGCTGTCGTATGCTTTGCTTTTATTGGCTGCAGTGATGTTTCTGAGGAAGATGGTACTTCCGGGGGAGATGGTACTTCCGAGGGCGTTGGTACTTCTGAGGGCGTTGATACTCCTAAGAATGATCCCAATGGATGTGTTCCCGCGACTTGTGATGGGACAAAGGTATGCCTGAAAACGGACAGCAATCATTGTGGAAGCTGTGGTCATGCATGCTCTGATAATCAGGTGTGCATCGATCAGAAATGTGAAGACATAAAAGACGGAAACGGGCAGAAACCGGCATGCACTGATACTGTGTGCGATGGAGCGTGTGTCGATATCAAAACGGACAGCAAACATTGCGGCGACTGCGGTCATGCCTGCGGCGAAGGTCAATCCTGCATCGAGGGTGTGTGTAAGGACCAGTCCGGGCCTGAGTGTTCAGGAAAAGTATGCGATGGAGCATGTGTCGATATTAAATCAGACAGCAAACATTGCGGTGACTGCGGACATGCCTGCGGCGAAGGTCAATCGTGTAATGACGGCGTCTGCAAGGATGCTTCGTCGACGTGTGATGATGATCATAAGTGCGATGGCGTGTGCGTCGATTTCAATACGGACAACAAGCATTGCGGCGGCTGCGGATATGCCTGTGGTACGGGACTTCATTGCGAAAGCATGAACTGTGCGTGCGATGACAAGGCTCTGACCAAATGCGGCTATAATCTCTGCGTGAATTTGAAGACGGATTCCAATCATTGCGGCGAGTGCAACAAAGCCTGTTCCAATGGCGGAACCTGTACAAATGGTGCTTGTTCCGGAGGTGTTACTCCTCCGCCGGAACAGACAGAGGGTGCAGGGCCTGTTACGGGCCCCGGCGCGCATGTGATTGAGTATGCACGCCAATTTTTATACAGCAATACCCACATGTGTACATACGATCTTAAAGCGCAGGGGAAAATGAATACGTTGATCGATTTATCTGACTTTCATGATGCGGAGCTTAATAAGAAATATAATTATGGGTATGAAGGCAATTGTGCAAATTTTGTCTCTGCAGTGCTGATCGATACGAACGAAGTGACGGCCCAGGATTTTCTAAATGCTGCGAATCCTGATTATAAGTATCGTGAGATGGTTGAATCCTTTATTGATCTTTGTCAGAGAGGGGCTAAGGGATATCATTTCCTTTCGGATGTGACCAAGGCTCAGGCGGGAGATATATGGATTGCACATGGTTATGATAAAGATGGTAATAAGCGTAACCATGTGGAACTCATCATTAAAGTCGAAGGGGAATATTTCTGGCAGATCGGTTCCAATAACTATGGAAATGAAAATGACAAGATTGGATGTCTCCAGAATCCCGGTACCGATCCCAAATATTCAACCAATGCCAAGAAATATCAGCGAGTTACGGAGCATAAGCGTCATATCTCCGATGGAGATAATGTGAGGTTTGTCTGTTCCAAGCGTTGATGTATATTTAATATACTGTATATGAACGCCGCGATATCTGTTGGATATATGCGGCGTTTTTTTATGGAGTTTTCAGAGCATTCATATTCTCTGCAGAGCATTGTTTTCTTATAGTTCACACGGCCATCCGTCTTCATTTGAATTGGGATCATGCATGAGCTGGGTCAGAGTAATGCTGTCAAAATATGAATTGAGCATTTCATGCAGTTTTTTCCACATCGGGAGTGTGCGGCAGCATTCTGCGCGTTCGCAGGGAGCAGCTCCGCATTCGAGGCATGAAACCGGAGCCAGATCTCCTTCGGTCAGACGCAGAATCTCACCGACTGTGATATCCTGAGGTGTCTTTGTCAGACGGTAGCCGCCGCCTTTGCCATGGATACCGTTGATCAGTGCGTTTCGACTCAGGACTGGCAGGATCTGTTCGAGATATTTGAGTGAAATGCCCTGCCGATCCGCGACGACCTTCATGGGTACATAACCTTCGGCCTCGTGTTCCGCCAGATCGATCATCACTCGCAGGGCATATCGTCCTCGCGTCGAAATCTTCATCTTATCTCCAATGGTTAACCCCGACGGGGTTCATGGGGGAATACCATTCATCCCCCGGTAGCTTTCACAACCGGGGGCTACAAGCCGTGAAGCCCTGACGGGCTTCCTGAACGATCCGGAATACCGGAGATTAGTTGGCGAACAGCGGGGTTGTCAGATAGCGATCGCCTGTGTCCGGCAGAAGGACGACGATTTTTTTGCCGGCATTTTCGGGACGTTTGGCCAGCTGGATTGCAGCAAACAATGCGGCGCCCGAAGAAATACCAACCAGAACGCCTTCTTCGCGGCCGATTCTCTTGCCCGTTGCAAAAGCATCTTCGTTCGAAACCGTAATGATTTCATCGTAGATCTTGGTGTTCAGAACATCGGGGACGAAACCGGCACCGATTCCCTGGATCTTGTGGGGACCGCTGACGCCCGTCGACAGAACAGGGGACGTTGCCGGTTCGACGGCGACAACTTTCACATCCGGTTTTCTGCTCTTGAGGTATTCACCCACACCGGTAATCGTCCCACCGGTACCTACACCGGCAACAAAGATATCGACTTCGCCATCGGTATCATCAAAGATCTCGGGACCCGTTGTTTCACGGTGTGCCTTGGGATTTGCCGGATTAACGAACTGGCCGGGGATAAAGCTGTTCGGATTTTCAGCGGCGAGTTCATTGGCTTTTGCGATGGCGCCCTTCATACCCTTGGAACCTTCGGTCAGAACGAGTTCTGCACCGTATGCCTGCATGAGCTGTCGGCGTTCGACGGACATCGTTTCGGGCATGACGAGGATGATACGATAGCCGCGGGCGGCTGCGACGGATGCCAGACCAATACCTGTATTTCCGGATGTCGGTTCAATGATGACCGAACCGGGTTTCAGTTTTCCTGAGGCTTCTGCATCGTCGATCATGGCTTTGGCAATGCGATCCTTGACAGAACCGGCTGGATTGAAATACTCAAGTTTTGCAAGGATAGTGGCTTTGAGGTGCTCGGAACCTTCGATGTGCGAGAGTTCAAGAAGAGGGGTTTTGCCAATAAGCTGATCTGCAGAGGTAAAGATTTTCGACATGGTAAGATCTCCAAAAAAGAATGTTTTGAGAAAACCTACCAACCCGGTAGGTTGAGGTGTATTTAAATAAATCTACCTACTATGTCAATAGGTAAATAAAAAATGAGACAAAAAAATTGTCCGGTGGGTATGGCGGGGCTGAAATCGGCTTGCTGCTTATGGTTTATGGCTTTCAAATGTTGTGGCAGAGCTCGATTTTGTTTTTCAGAGCTTCGAATGGGGGCATCAATCCGGGATTTTTGGGGAATGAGGCTGTGAGTTTGGGGTATTACAATATTTGGAACAAATGGAAAGCCATTCACAGCCGCAGCAGCAGGAATTCAGGTTATTGCTGAGGATTTGGCGCGTCATCGCTCTCAATTCGTTCCAGGTTATGCTTTGACCTGCTTTCAGACCTGTGAGTGCGAGCACATTTTTGTCAATTTTTTCCGGTAATGAGGAATCGCATCGATTTTCGGTACGATGGGGACAATAGTGACATAGATCATCGCACTGGAGCGTCAATATCAGGTGCGTTTTGGGGGTTCTGTTGAGCAGATTCTTCAAATGCGCCATTTGTGTGACGAATTCTGGACAATAGCCCCTGCCTTCAAATGTCAGCAGACACAATCCGTGATGAGGTCTGAGGTGAATGGGAATCATTGCTGGAAGGCAGGGGGAATGTCGAATGTCAGTCGACAAGAATATATTCGATGGTCGTGACGACGCGGACTTTTTTGCGTTCTTCGAGTCCGGGGGCAGCATCTTCGATGGAGAACCATCCCTGAGTTGCGGTTTTGATTTTTCCTACGGCAGAACCGGAATCGCTTGCGAACTGTTCTGCGGCAGCTCTGGCGTTTTTGGTGGCTTCGCCAATCATTTCGGGTTTGATATCATTGAGCGAAGTGTATTCGTATTGAACTTTGCTGTCATAATCGCGCTGGACAGCAATATTATGACTCATCAGATCGAGGGAGTGTTCCTGTGCTTTTTTGACTGCGGCGACATTTTTTGACCGAATGAGTATGACCTGTCTGGCGATATATTTATAATTCGTTTTTTCGTTTGAATAGGACATGAGCGTCATGTCGGTCAGAGATGGCGCCTGGACGGTATAATCGGCATCGGTGAGTTCAAATTTTTTCAGATATCCGGAGGTAATGGCAATTTTATCGACGATATCTTTTTGCAGGTCCTGCAGATTATCGCCTCCGAGGCTAAAGGACAGCGGCCATACGGCCAGATCTGCATCGACTTCGCGTTCAGCCAGACCGCGCACGGAAACGATTCTGTCGGGTTTTGCAATTGTACCGAAGCCGCTGGCAATTTTTCCGAAACCACCGGACAGAATATAGGCGGCCAAAACGATAGCGATACCGATGACGGCTCCGAGAACGATATTTTTTACCATGATTCAGCTCCACAAATGATTTGAATCTGGCCATTGCGCTGAGCATTGCGCTGTGGTCAGAGACGGGGGCTACGTTAACGCAGTTCACTGGTTTTGGCAAGGAAGGGGAATGTGTTGGATTCTCTTGTTTTCCCTGGAGCTAATGCAACCGGGGGGCGATGTGAAGTCCTGACGGGCTCCACATATTTTTAGGTTATGTACGGCAATCGTGTTTACGCCAGCTTTGAGCTTTGAGAATGGCAATTCAGACTCCAAGCTCCAAGCTCCAAGTTCCAAGCTTATCAACACTCTGGCAGTGATGATTATTCCCTTAATTATGATTGAGCTTTCTGCAATCAATGATACATTAAGAACGGGGAGGGTATTGAGATATTGAGTCGCCATGAAATCCGACACACATTTTAGCATTCGCAAAAAGTCATTTCTGAACGGCGTCATTGAGATGATGTCATTCAGCCAGGAAGTTCGGCAGCTTGTCGATATTTTGAACTCTGAAATTGCGTCGCCGGAGAGTGTTGTTTTTAGACCGATATCGCATCCTGCGGGATTTGTGAGACTGATAACCAAGCGGCGTCTGACGATAGCGGAAGCCTATATTAAGCTTGTGTCTCACAGCAAGGGTGTTCGGTATGTTGAGCGCATCGAAGCGCTTCAGGTATTGGTGCACCATGTGTGGCATTCGAAGAATCTTTCGATGCCGATCAATACGGCGCGCGTACAGATTGCGCTGATGAAGAATGCGGTGAAGATGCGCGGCAATCGTCGGGCGCAGCTCGAACTCATGAGCGATTTTGCGCGTGCATCGTTCGGTCAGGTCAGTGTTATCCGGAGGCTTCTTCAGGAGCTGGATTTGATTGAAGTTCCGGAAAATGGTGAAGATCTGGCGCAGATGAATCTGGCATGGGATGATCATGTGCATGATTCCATGACAGAGGGGCGCAAGTCGCCGTCACAGCTCGTACTGGATGCATTTATCAAGGGGATATCGCGCATTACCGTTGCGTATTACGATGTTGCGGATCCGCAGACATACGAAGAAGTGTTTTTGGCCGGACGGATTCTGGGCGTTCGCGTACAGATCGGCATTGAATTCAGTGTCGGTCCCAAATGCGGCCGCGTTCATTATCTGTATATTCCACCGCAGGGCGATGAATATGAGGCTTTGAGCGGTTTTCTGGAAGCGAATGCCGAAACGCTCAAACCATTTTGGAATGGTTTGAAAGAGAATGCCAGCCGGCGCCATATTACAGTCAATTCGCTTCTGGATACTTTTAATCAGACGGGACTTGCGGCATTTAATGCGCCGTTCGCGGATTTGGATATACTGCAGATGTCACCGCTTTCGTGGGAAAGTGTGGAGCACGTCACGAGCAAGGGACAGGCGAATCGCATTCATCTTGGCCAGCTGATCTATCAGTCGATGCGCCCGGTGGCACTTAAACGCGTATTGTATCTCAAAAATCAGTATCGTGCGCTGAGTCATTGGGATAGCAAGGATGAAGCGTCATCCTGGGAAGCAGATCGCTGCTATAAACGATATATCGAAGCCCAAAAGACATACGAAGAGCTGACGCCGTCTTTGTGTGCAGAAAAGTATATTGCGCCTCAAAAACAGGTGGATTACGACTCCGCTTTCGAAAGTGAGGATGATATTCTGCCGCTTTTATCCGAATGCGGCGGATGTGTTGTATTTATTCATCCGCTGTCGCATGGGCTTTCGAAATGCATTGAACTGTTATTTAAATATTATAAATATATTACTGATTTAGAGGTATTCAATCTTGTGGATGCATTGCAGAAGGATACGACGGATATCCGAAGATTTGCGACATTTCTGACGATGCTGCAGAATGGCAATGTCGATGCGATACTCAAGTCGTTCGAGGAATGGCGCGTGTCCGATATATCCCGGGATGCAGTAAAAGAGATGGCGGAATATATAAAGGAAAGGCCATTCTTTTTGAGATGTGCATCGGATGCTGTGGGATGGTCGACGAATATTCCGGGAATGGGATTCATTCATGAGGCTGCGCTTGCGCCGAAGGCGCTTAAGCGATTTCGAAAGAATTGTCATTCGACGCTCCCTCAGCCGGTATCACACCTGCTTTCGCAGTGTCATCAAATCGATGGCAAGGATGGGGATTCTGTATATTTGTTATCTTCGACACATTTTGATCATGAGCGCAGGACGGAAAAGGAAAAACAAAAATCGATGACGATTTTCCGGTTTTGGCGTTATCTGAATGTGAATATACGAAGTCTGATTCTGGCTTCGATTGGGTTCATTCCGACGCTGTATTGCCTTGGGTGGTCGTATGCACTGATATGGTTTTTTATTACCGGATTCAGGAATGCCATTGTCGATTTGATAGCTGCTTCCGGATTGGCGCCTAAATCCTGGGAACTGAAGAGCATCGACAGGGAGAATCTGTGTGCATCGGAGTTCTTTTCCGGGTTTTCGGTACCGATTCTGGCTCTGGCGAAACTCGGATTTGATGAAACGTGGTTATATTTTGGGCTCTCGGAAGGATTTCTGTTCACGTTTGTCAAATTCTGGTGCATTGCATTTACCAATGGCTTGTACCTCGTGCTGCATAACACGCTTCGCGGTTTTGAGAAGCGTGCGATCCGAGGGAATTTTTTCCGGAATGTATTCAGCTGGCCGCTGGCGACGCTGGGGTCCTATATTTTGACGCCGCTTGGCGTTCCCGATATCGTCCAGGCCAAGATCTGGTCTGAGGTGGTTGCCGGATTTATCGAAGGAACTGTCAAGAATGGGAAGCAGAACCGCCTGGCTCAGAAAGCGCTCTATGAAGTCTATCGGCAGATATTGTCTCCGAATGCGATTTATTCCAAGATTGCCCGGCTCGATATATTATTTTTCTGGAGCCAGTACAGTCAGGGGCGCCGGGCTCTTGAGCGGTTTTTCAGGATACCCGGGAAGACACCCCGTGATATCAGTTCCGAAAAACTGCCGGAAATTGAGAGAGGGAATCAGATTATATTTGATGCCTTTACGACGGAAGGTTCTCTCGAGGCGCTGTCGTATGTGATTCTGAAATATTATCCGGAAGAGAATCTGGCGACTCTGACGGATTTTGCGGGCGAAACTCATGGTGCATTTACTTCGTGGCTGACTTCCCACTA
>JAEEGL010868168.1_pt1 | contig 24596 bp, 19 predicted proteins | sample 9134231 | NCBI WGS metagenome assembly JAEEGL01 (sample SAMN16246548, study PRJNA631951) | gut metagenome | biome: gut microbiome; feature: rumen; material: fiber-attached | host: Bos | place: Iran: Karaj | collected 2018-10
CATCGGCGGCCAGAACATGACCATCTCCCGTAACCGGAAGCATACCGTGGATTATATGACCCGGATCCTCTCCGGCGGTATCGAGAACCCGGTGCTGGTGGACCAGTACCTGCCTGGCATCGAGCTGGAAGTGGACGTCATTTCCGATGGAAAGGACGTACTGATCCCCGGCATCATGGAACACATCGAGCGCGCCGGCGTTCACAGCGGTGACTCCATTGCTGTCTATCCGCCCTTCAACCTGACGGAGAAGTTCCAGGAAAAGATCTGTGATATTTCCACCAAGCTTGCCCTGGCGCTGGGCACCAAAGGCCTGGTGAATATCCAGTACCTGATCTATGACAACGAGCTGTACGTCATCGAAGTGAATCCCCGGGCTTCCCGCACCATCCCCTACATCTCCAAGGTTACCGGCGTTCCCATGGTGGATCTCGCCTCCCGCGTGATGCTGGATGAGCCCCTGAAGGATCTGGGTTACGGCACAGGCCTCTATCCTGTCCCGCCCTACTGCGCCATCAAGGTGCCTGTCTTCTCCTTCGAGAAGCTGAACGACGCTGACTCCATCCTCGGACCGGAAATGAAGTCCACCGGTGAAGTGCTTGGTATCGGCATCACCAAGGCAGAAGCGCTTTTCAAAGGCCTGTCCGCCGCAGGCTTCCATCTGCCCACCGCCCGCGAAAAAGGCCATACCGGCGTACTCCTGTCCGTTGAGGACGAGGACTTCCCGGATGCTATCGCCGTGGCCAAGCGCTGCTATGACCTGGGCATCAGTGTCTACGCTACCAAGGATACCGCCCGGGCAATCTCCGCCGTCGGCATCCACGTGACTCCTGTGGCCGATCCCAAGATCAGCGACGAGATCATTGGCCTGATGGAAGGCGGAGAAGTGAACTACATCATCTATACCGGCGCCGTCAAGGACGATACCGTAGGCGACTACACCGTACTCCACCGCAAGGCCATGGTGCTGGGCATTCCCTGCATGACCTCCCTGGACACTGCCAATGCCCTGATGGACATCCTCGGTTCCCGCTTCACCCTCGAAAACACGGAACTGGTGGACATCAACAACATGCGTCATTAATCATCAGTAAAATGAACAAGGGCTATCGGATAATCCCGATGGCCCTTGTTGTTTGGATCAATTCCGTACCTCAAATATCATCTTGAGCGGAGCTGTAGGTGGAAGCAAAGTTAGGATCGATTTCGCACCTCAAATGTCATCTTGAGCGGAGCCGAAGGCGGAGTCGAAAGATCTCCTCCCACGGACACGTTCCTGCCCGTATAAATGAACCCGCGCGTTCAAAATCCATAATTATGAATTATGCATTGTTGAGCAGTTGTCCAAATCTATGATTTGGGGCGAAGAGCCGATGACCGCCAGTGGCAGAAATCTCATCGGATCTGAGGTCAATCGAAAGGGAGCAAGCTCCACTGTGTGGAGTTGCGACCATTGAGATTGCGGAATACAACTGCCATACTACAGCTGTCAAAGTTCTGTAAGAACTTTGGTAACAGCGATCGCAGAATTATGAATTAATCAGCTCTTTGGCTAATTGTTCAATCTGGCCCTTATTCTCCTCCGTCATGGCGGACAGGATCTTCACTTCTGTCTCCGCGAAGGTTGTGTTCTTGCAGCCTTCCAGCATCCCCTTCATCACCTTTGCCGCCATAGGCGCCCAGCTGCCGTTCTCAATGAAACCGATCTTCCGGTTCTGGTAATTCCGCTCCGTCAGGTGCTGGATAAACTCCTTCATAAAGGGGAATACATCTGCGTTGTAGGTGGTCGTGGCCAGCACGATCTTCCCGTACCGGAAAGCGTCCTCCACAGCCTCCGCCATATCGTCCCGGGCCAGGTCGCTGATCGCCACCTTCGGGCAGCCCAGCTCCTGCAGCTTCTCCGCCATATATTCCGCGGCTTCCTTCGTATGGCCGTAGACAGAGGTATAGAAGATGGCAACCCCCTCGGTTTCCGTGCCGTAGGAGGACCAGATGTTGTACAGATCCAGATAGTATCCGAGATTCTCATCCAGGACCGGTCCGTGCAGCGGGCAGATAATCTGAATGTCCAGTGCGGCTGCTTTCTTCAGCACTGCCTGCACCTGGGCGCCGTACTTTCCCACGATACCGAAGTAATACCGCCGGGCTTCACAGGCCCATCCCTCTTCATCCTCCGCATCCAGCGCTCCGAACTTGCCAAAGGCGTCTGCGGAGAACAGCACTTTGTCCGTGCTGTCATAGGTGAACATGACCTCGGGCCAGTGCACCATGGGGGCGGTCACGAAAGTCAGCACATGGCTGCCCAGTTCCAGCTTATCTCCTTCCTTCACCACAATGCCCCGTGCGGTATAATCTGTACCGGTGAAATTCTTCATCATGGTGAAAGCCTTGGCCGTCGCCACCACCTTGGTTTCCGGGTACGCTTCCATGAAAGACGCAATGCCGGAAGAATGGTCCGGTTCCATATGCTGCACAATCAGGTAGTCCGGTTTCTTTCCTTCCAGGGCTGCCTCCAGATTGCCAAGCCATTCCTGCACAAAATGCCGGTCAGCCGTGTCCATTACGGCCACCTTCTCATCCAGGATGACGTAGGAATTGTACGCCATGCCTTCCGGCACGATATACATTCCCTCAAACAGATCGATCTCATGATCGTTTACACCGATATAACGGATATCCTTTGTGACATTTGTCATTTTTCTTTTCCTCCTGGGTTCATTCTTTTGTAATTTTACCACAAGTTCCCGCACCGGACAATTATTATCATTGACCGGATGCTTTTATACCATGGAATAACGCTATTCAATTCTTCATTATTCATTATTCATTGCGGAAAATCATTGTGATTTTTCCGATTTGGTGTTACAATCGGCCCCGTGCGAAATGAAGCACTATGGATTTCTGAAAGGAAGCGTTATCCCTGTATGCAGACTCTTTTGCTGCTTGCTCTGGCTCTCTTTGCCGGCCTGCTGATGACCCGGCTTTTTGTCAAATTCCGCCTGCCTGACGTTACCGCCTACCTGGTAGCCGGTATCATCATCGGACCCTGCGTCCTGGGCCGGCTGGGCGTGCCCTGCCTGGGCTTCAACACTTCGGAACAGGTGGACTCCCTGTCCATGATCTCCGATGTGGCCCTGGGTTTCATCGCCTTCGCCATCGGCCATGAGTTCCGTCTTTCCGCCCTGAAACAGACCGGAAAACAGGCTACCATCATCGGTATTCTGCAGGCCGTTTTCGCCACCATCTTCGTGGATTTTTCCCTCGTGGCCCTGCATTTTGCCATGCCGGACCTGCTCCCGATGCCGGTTGCCATCACCCTGGGTGCAATCGCCGCGGCAACCGCCCCGGCTGCTACCCTGATGGTTGTCCGTCAGTATAAGGCCAAGGGCCCGGTGACGGATGTACTGCTGCCCGTCGTCGCCCTGGACGACGCGGTCGGCCTGGTGATCTTCGCGGTCTCCTTCGGTATCGCCCAGTCCATGAAAAACGGTACTACCCATATCGCAGCCCTGATTATTGAGCCCCTGATGGAGGTTATTCTCTCCGTTGTCTTCGGCGGCCTGGTGGGCATGGGCCTCACCTGGCTGGAGCGGTTCTTCCACTCCCACCGCAACCGGAATGCCCTGATTGTCGGCAGTGTGGTGCTCACCGTGGCAGTCAGCCAGTTGAAGATCCCGATCGGTCCTTTCACCTTCGGCTTCTCCTCCCTGCTGGTCTGCATGATGCTGGGCACTGTCTTCTGCAACTTCTGCCCTCTGAGCGAGGACCTGATGCTGCAGGCGGACCGCTGGTCCGGCCCGGCCATCACCCTGTTCTTCGTACTCAGCGGTGCCGCACTGGATTTCAGCGTCTTCGCGGATCTGTCCGTTGTACTGGTCGGCGTGGTCTATATCCTGTTCCGTTCCCTGGGTAAGATCTGCGGCGCCCACTGGTCTTCCATCCTGGCAAAAAGTCCTGAAACCGTCAGAAAATATCTGGGCATCACCCTGCTGCCCCAAGCCGGTGTAGCCCTTGGCATGTGCTCCACAGCCTACCGGGTGCTCGGCGGTGCCGAAGGTACCCTGATCCGGAACATCGTACTGTTCTCCGTGCTGATCTATGAACTGGTCGGTCCGAGTCTCACCAAGTGGGCCCTGACCAAGGCCGGTGATATCCAGGCGAAATCCGCCGACATGCTCACCCGCCGCCAGCGCCGCCTGCAGGAGATCACCAAACCCGTTCCCCCGGCCTTCGACAAATAACATCCATGAAACATTACACCCTTCATGCAAAACCGCATGAAGGGTGTTTTTTAGCCTGCAATGGGAACCGTTCTCCCGGCAAAAGCATATCCGTTTTCTGAACAGAAGCAGATGTTAAACCGTTTTTCCGCCCTGATCCTCAAAGGATATTTCAAGCTGTTGAAAATGAGGATCGTTCTCTGTGGCATTCAACTGGTCAAAATACTTCTTATGCGTTTGCTCCAGCACGGTTCTGTATTCGGCGTTTCCGTTTTTGTCCAGTGTTTCCAGGAACATATGCTCCCGCGAAGCCAGTTCCGGATGAATGCTGACCAGGACTGCCATACCGGTATTGGAGCAGGTACCCGCAATACGCTTGTATTCCGCCATCAGATTGGAGAACACAGCGTCTGCCAGCATCGAACACTCACCGGCGCTCATTCTGGCAAAGTGATTCTGCGTCATTTCGTTAATCAGATCGGATACCACATGGACCTTCGGCTCAATCACGGATGAGGACTTTTCACTCTGCTCAGTAAAAGCTTTTTCTGCATCGTCCAGGATATCCTGGATCAGTCCCTGAAGCACAGTGATCTCTTTTTTGAATGTGTCCGAAAAATCGGTGTTATTCTCAGACAGTTTCGCCGCAATATCGGCAATATTTACAGCCTGGTCCCCCAGCCGTTCAAATTCCGTTGACAGCTTATAGTACTGGTTCAGGACAGAAATATGATCCTCGCTCTGTAAATGCGGGAGCAATTCAACCAGATACCGGCTCAGATTGTCGGTCAGCCGGTCAACCTGCATTTCTTCCGCCGCGATTTCTCTCTGCCGCGCCGCGCTGTATTCCTCCAGTTGTTTCTGTGCCCTTCCGATATTTGCCCTGGAGATATGAAGCATTTTCAGCAGCACATCATAGCAGCTTTGCAACGCAAGTGCCGGCGTGGAAAAGAACACTGGATTCAATCCTTTTATAAGCTCACTGTGCGGATCCTTTTCTTCCTTCTTCTTTCTGACGATCCTGTCACTCATCCGCTCAAAAACCCGGATCATCGGGAGAAGGCAGATTGCGCAGACCAGATTGAAAACAGTATTGGTATTGGCGATCATACCGGAGTTCACAACAGCATCCCATAATCCGTTCAGCAGTCCAATCTTATGGATGATTGTAATCACTGCCAGAACCATGATGGATTTGCCCAGGTTATACAGAATATTCACGATGGCTACCCGCTTGGATTCTCTGTTGGCTCCAATATAAATCACGATAGCCGTTGTTACACAATCCCCAAGGTAAATGCCGACGATCACCGAATAAATCGCTTTAAACGTCAGGTAACCGCTTGCTGAAAACGCCTGGAGGATACCGACTGCCGCAGATGAGCTTTGCAGTACAAAAGCCACACCTGCACCGGAAAGGTATCCCAGGAAAGGGTTGTCTCCCAGCCCAGAGAACACCTGCTCCACGATACCGGACCTTTGCAGGGCATCCACTGCGCTTGTCATATTCAGCAGGCCGGAAAACAGGATGCCGAATCCGATGGCAATATTCCCGATGGATCTGGAGTTTTTCAGAAGTCCGGTCATAATCAGTAATATTCCGATAATCAGGGCAATAGGTGCCAGTGTGGATGGCTGAAAAAAGCGAAGCACGGATGTTTCTGAACCATTGAGGTCCATCAGCCGGATAATTTGCCCTGTCACCGTTGTTCCCACATTTGCGCCGACAATAATACCGAGTGACTGCCGCAGGGATAAAATGCCTGCGCCGACAAGGCCGGATGTAATAACGATTGTAGCTGTGGATGACTGAATCAGTGCAGTAACCGCGATTCCAAGTATAAATGCTTTGAATGCGTTATCCGTCACTTTCTCCATGACGTTTTTCAGGGTTCCCGAAGAATTTTCCTTCAGGGAATCACCCATCAGGCGCATGCCGTAAAGAAACATGGCCAGGCCGCCGAGCAGAGAAAGGACATCAAAAATATTCATAAAGCCTCCGTGGTTTCTCAGGAAAACCAGATTGATTACTATTTATATAACGGATTCGCTGAAATCAGACTGACCCGGGTTCCGGTACCAGGTACGCTTTTCAGTTCCACCCGGTCGTAATCTTTGTTCTTTGTTGCCAGCATGATAACCGGCGGACAGATCAAAAACCAATCTTATGTATCGTAACACTGTCAACAGGCACTGAACAGTGATTTTGTCCTATTTTAATATAGATTTAACATCTTTTCATTATATTTGGAAGGGAAAGTTGTTTCGATATTCCTGAATGAATGTGCCTGCAAAGATAAAAAGTATAACATCCTGTTATCCTGCAGTAAAAATCGCTGCCGGCGTTCGTCTGCAGAGGAATGCCGGCAGCTTTTAACAAAAGTCATCTTCAGGGCTGCTTATACCCGGTCCCACAGCTGGACCTCAACATATTGGTATCTCCCCAATGCCTTTTTCAGGAATACATCCACCAATCCGTCACAGGCCCTGACTTGTTCCAGAAGCATTTTTTTCGTCAGAACAACCAGCTCCAAGCCTTGAGTGAACAGTGCACAGCTGTCACCGATCGTAAAGCTGATCTGGTCATCCGGAATGTCCGAAAGATCCAGAACAATCCTGTCGCTGCTGTCAAACCAGTCCTTCAGGTATTCACTCTCCGAAAGCACAAATGAGTAAGGGTGCTGCAGCCTGGGGTTTCCTCCAAGCCGGATAAAAGTATCCCGCACATATGCATCTGCCTTTTTGCGTCTGGGATAATAATTTTGGAAATCTGCAAACCGATAAAAGCTTGTTGTCTCAGGGTGAGCGGCAGCAAGCTCTTTTGCTGTCCTGAAAGCTTCCTCTTCCGGAAGATTCATGATGTTTTTCCATGGATCGGTTCCCGGATAATAGTAATGCGTAATAAACAGTTTATCCATATTCTGTCCTTCACTCCGTAAAAGATAATCCCCGCAAAACGGAACTCATCAGGCTTTCTTTGAAACCAGTGTTACCCAGGCAGGCAGCGCAGCCATGGGATTCTTTTTCCAGTCGTTGATCCCTTCCAGTTCCTCCGGCTTCCTTTTCTGCAGTTCATCATAAGTAAACCAGAAGGACGCGTCTGTTGCCGGCAGCTCAGCTAATTCACAGATGCTCATTCCTGCCTTGATCTGCGAATTGATGATATCCTGAAGCCGCCAGTGCAGGTCCGGGAAAACATCATGGTATGACTTGACGATCCGGGGTGTCTTCCCTGCCTCTCCCGAAAACGGTCTGTTGAATGGATGCATATCGTACATAACCGAATAACCGCCCGTTTTCAATACGCGGCATATGTTTCGGTTCATGCTGTCAATATCACTGATCCACGAAAGCGTACCGTTGGACGTGTACACCATATCGTAAGCCTGGTCGCTGATACGGGACAGCTGCATCGTATCATCGCAGATAAACTCGATATCCAGGCCCAGCTGTTCCGCAATGCCTGCCGCGTTTTCAAGCTGCCGTTCGCTGATGTCGGCCGAAGTCACACGGGCGCCCATCATTGCAAGCGCAAATGCCGCATGATTGTCACCGCTGGAGGGCAGAAGAATACGCTGGCCTTTCATATCCGGAAGATACCTGCTGATCATCTCATATACAGCAGGGTGAAAGGCAGACTCGGGCTTCTCTTTCAGGCGTCTGATTCTCTCATCAGTTCTCAGTGACCTGTACCATGCCGAATCCGATGTCTCGTTCCAGTAGGCTTTGATCTGATCTGTCATCTCATTGCTGTTCATTATTATCTTCCTTCTGGAAAACCGGATTAATTCATACGGCAATCCCATATTTTCGGAATACTGGCGGATTTCCTCCTTCTCAGTATCACTTAATTCATCATGGAAAGGATGGTCCGACACTTTCCGGTATGTCTGAACTTCGTCAATCTGAAGCACATCACCCCAGGGCGCAAGGTAAAACTCTCCGGTTTTATATTTCCCGGTTTCCCTGTATACCCTTGTGGTATAACAATAACCTTGTTTATCCAGCCAATTTTGAACCGACTCATATTCATGTTCCGGAAATGTTATTTTTTTCAACATGTAATAATACTCCTGAATCAATTACTGCGGCAGACGAAATGAATCCGGTGTATCAGACGTTTTTTTGTATAATAATGACGGTATTTCTCAATACTGTTCATCACTGATGGCGTGCATAGCAATACCAGTGAATTCCCTTCCCGTATCCGATCTTCTCGTAGAACGGGTCTCCGCCGCCGGTCATATGGGTCGCTCCCAGCGGCTTCAGGCGGCGGTAATGCTCTGTCAGCGCAGCTGATGCCAGTCCCTTTTTGCGGTGCCATGGAACAGTGCAGAGTGGTTCCATATAAGCCAGATGATCTTCCGGAACCCACCACATTCCTGAATAGCAGGCATATTCATCGTTTTCATCCGCGATAATGACTGTGTATTCATATGTCGAATGAGGCGGAGGATTCCGGAAGTCCTCCAGGATTCCCTTGTAGGAGGTCGCCGGCGTCCATTCTCCGGACGTGTCCTCCGCTGTCCAGTTTTCAAATTCACCCTTGTCCAGGTGATGATCGAACCCGTACCAGCAGCATCTCGCCAGTTTCAGTGGATCCGCGTCTGCGTCTTTCACAAAGTGGAATCCGGCTGGAAGCTCATAGTTCAGTTCCTTTGAAAAATCATACTGCCTGTCCTCATAGTCATACTGCAGGGTGAACCCTTTTTTCTTCGCTATTTCCATGAGGTATTCCTGGCCGTTGAACAGCATGAACCGCTGCTGGTTGTCAAAATCAGGCATTTCCTTCATGGCATAATCGACCATTTCCTCCGCCAGGAATTCATATCCCGGACGGATTTTGAAATAGATATCCGTGACAGGCGCTTCGTTGAATACAAATCCGACTACCTTCTCGCCGTCAAACCAGAGCCGGTCAAGATGCACATAGCTTTTATCCATCCAGCTCGAGAACAGGGCATATTCAAAGAATGGTGCGGCTACGCCGCCGCCTTTCTCGCGGTCATAGATTTCCACCATAAAATCCCAGACCAGATCCAGGTCTGTTTCCTTCTGAAACTGTTTAGTTGTAATATTCATGTGCTTTATCTCCTTGAATTTAACTGTTTATGCTGTACTGTCAGAGGGCCTTCTTCATAAAATACCTGAGATGTCCCTCCGGGCAGTCCTCAAGTGTGCCGAATACAGAGTAGCCGTTCTTTTCATAGAACTCTTTCGCCTGGAAATCAAAAGTATCCAGGTGGACCAGATGGCATCCCTTCTCCCTGGCCGTTCGCTCAACCTCGCCAAGCAACAGGGATCCGATTCCCTGATTTCGGTATTGTTCGTCAACCCAGAGAATGTCAATCGCTGCCACCTTCCAGCAGTACATGATAGCAAGGCAGCCGGCTATTGTATTCCCCTCCGGGTCTGTGATTTTTCTGCTGATGGATTCAAACAGTTCGTCCTGTGCGGCAGGCACTTTGGACAGGTTATACTCCACCAGTTTATCTTCAATGAAATCATCATCTCCTTCAGTAATAGGTATAATATTATATTTCATTTTCATCCCTCCTTTTATCATAGATTTTCCGGATTATAGCAGTAGTTAACCATCTGCCCGTAACCGATCTTTGAATATTTCATTACTCCGTTATTCCACGGCATGCTTTCCGGTTCTCCCTTCAGGGAACCGTCCAGGAGGCCGTTTGTGATATACAGCGTGTCTTTCACATACTGTCCGGTAAGCTGAACCGGAGACTGGCTGCGGTGTCCCGGGAAAACCAGAAGGTCAGGGCAGTCTGCACATGCGGCGGCAAGTTTCTCCAGATCATCCCGGAACACATGCAGCGGACTGCATCCGGGCAGCTGCATCCAGAAGTTTCCGGAACCGATACTGTCACCGGAAAACAGAAGCTGGTGTATCCTGTCTAGGGCAACCATAGAACCTTTGGTATGTCCGTTCACCGGCAGGACCTCAAAGCAATAGCCGCCGAGATCAAACACATGGCCGGATTCCAGATCAGTCAGCCAGTCTGGTTTCATACCATAGTCAATGCCTTTGATCATTTCGTAATCCTGATGATTCATATAGATCGGAATGCCCGCCTTATGGAATTCAAGCAAAGCATTACCCACATGATCCCGGTGTCCATGAGTGATAAACACTTCCAGCGGTTTATCTGTGAGTTTCCTGATCTCCTCCAGGATTCCGGTCTCTGACTGAAGCGCGTCCACCAGCAACGCAGAACGTTCCCCGATGATCAGGTACGCGTTGACATCAAAATAAGGCTTATCCCCTTCGGTAAACTGCCAGATGTTCTCTCCGATCTTAACAGGCGGTTTGACATGCTGATGCTTACTTGTCCCTCCCTGTTTCTTTGCGGCCGGGAGGGAGCACAGAAGGCCGATGCACATCCCGGCGCAGAGTCCCACCGGCATCCACATGCCCATATTATGCGTCGCCGCGCCGATCGCCGTTCCGACAGACATGCCAACGCACATACCGATTACCATGCTGTTCGAAGCGTTAACCTGTTTATTCTTCATAAAAATGCGCCTCCAATAGAACATATATTCCGGGTTTTTCTGTTATCCATGATATGATTCCATTTGCCCACACAGCATATTGGAAAACCCAAATCGTTCATAAAAGGGCTTCAGGTTTTCTTCATAAACAACCGAGATCATATAAATGCGTTTATCCTTCAAATGCGAAATCATTTTATTCATTAGTTCTGTACCAATGCCCCTGCCCTGATAAGCTGGATGAACCATCAGGTCCTGGATATATGCGTCTGTTACGCCGTTTGAAACGCAGTCTATGTATCCGACCATTCTATTGCCTTCATAAGCTGCAATATGGAAAAACGATGTCATGACTGGATTTCCATATTCGTTTTCCAGCCTGTTCCAGCCTACAGACTCCCGTAAATCCGCCAAGTCTCTTACAGATACTTTTTCATCGCATTCGTATGTCATTCCTTATTTCCTCATCGTTCGATATTTCAAAAGATAATAATGACTTGCCCAAATGATAGCACATCTTCCGGCTTTTTGCAGTTAATTTTCATTTCCGGCATTCATCAGCAGGTTATCTCCGGTGAATCCCCATGAAAAGCATGGTATTCATCCTGCTTTCCTTCGGAAAATGAATGTGTTATGATATGTCTTGCCGTACTGCATACCGTGCGGCAGGAGGTAACCAATGAGGATGCGAGATAACTTCCCGGTGCAGTTCTATGAAACTGACAGCAGGTTGTACCGGGAAAGCAGGCAATAACAGGTTATGTTGTCAGGAACTGCACCTTTCTTCCGTACACAACGCTGATAACAGAAAGGAATGCAGAAAAATGAATCACAATGAATTAAAGGAATCCTGGAAGCAGGAAGAAAGCATCGCGCACATCCACGGCTGGGACTTCTCCCACATTGCCGGCCGCTCTGAAGAAGAGAATGACATTCCCTGGGATTATGAAGCTCTGATCCGCCAGTACCTGAAAAAGGACATGAAACTGCTGGACTATGACACCGGCGGCGGAGAATTCCTGCTTTCCCTGGAACATCCGTATGAGAACACGGCGGCAACAGAAGGTTATCCGCCGAATGTGGCGCTTTGTCAGGAAAAGTTGCTTCCTCTGGGGATCGATCTGAAGGAATGTTCCGATCCGGCACATCTGCCCTTCGGGGGCAATGCCTTTGATCTGGTCATCAACCGTCACGGGGATTTCTGTCCGGAAGAGCTGAAGCGTGTCCTGAAACCCGGTGGAATGTTCATTACCCAGCAGGTTGGCGACGAAAACGACCGGGATCTTGTCCGGATGGTCCTGCCGGAAGCGGAAACGCCTTTTCCCGCTCATCACCTGTCCGTGCAGCGGAAGGCTTTCGAGGATGCCGGATTTGAGATCGTCAAAGCCGATGAGTTCTTCGGAAAAATACGTTTTTATGATGTTGGCGCGTTTGTCTGGTTTGCCCGGATCATTGAATGGGAATTCGCCGGTTTTTCCGTGGACAAATGCTTTGACCGCCTGCTGAAACTGCAGGGACAGATTGAGGAAAAGGGTGTCATTGAAGGAACCACGCACCGGTACCTGATCATCGCCCGAAAGCCCCTGAACTGAACAGATTATTACAGGGTGATTCCGGTTTCGGCCGGAATCACTTTTCTGTTTTGCCGGATTGCCCAGTGTATTTTGTAGACGGTCTTGAAGGACTGCCCTTTTTTTGTTATCATCCCCTTGCAGAACAACAGATTTGTTTGTCAGGAGGTCAATATGAATCCGAATATCATCAAGCGGAATGAACTCCTTGCTCAAAAGGTCATCAAGGGACTGGAATCCCGTAACATGACCGGCTATTACGCTGCCTCAAAGGAAGAAGCGCTGAAAACCGCCCTCAGCCTGATTCCGGAAGGCAGTTCCGTTACCATGGGCGGAGCCATGAGTGCCCATGAGATCGGCCTGGTCGAAGCGCTGAAGGAAGGAAACTACAACTTTATCGACCGGGACAAGGCGGAAGACAAGCGCGCAGCCATGCTGGCCGCCTACGACGCGGACGTGTTCCTGTCCAGCGCCAACGCCATGACCGACGACGGTATCCTGGTGAATATTGACGGCAACTCCAACCGGGTATCCGCCATCTGCCAGGGGCCGAAAAAGGTGCTCTTCATTGTGGGCATGAACAAGGTATGCGGTGACCTGGACGGTGCCATGAAGCGGGCCCGCAACGTTGCCGCACCTGTCAATGCCCAGCGTTTCGGGCTTTCCACGCCCTGCGCAAAAACCGGCAAATGCATGGACTGTAAAAGTCCGGACACCATCTGCTGCCAGTTTCTGATTACCCGGTTCAGCCGCCATGCCGGCCGGATTCACGTAATCCTGGTCAACGACACATTAGGTTTCTGATTCCCCTTGCTGCTCCTTTAGTTATTTTTTCGACCATCGTACTCTTAATTATGAATTATGAATTATGAATTGAAAACACTGGAGGTTTATTATGGAAACATTTAACGATCGCTGGGACCTCTCCTATCTCTATCCGGATTTTGATGATGAACAGTTTAAATCCGATCTGGCGTCCCTGAAGGATGAAGCACAGAAAGGAATCGCCATTCTGCAGGATTCATCACTGACCCGTCTGGCCAGGCTTGAGCAGGTTGTCACCCATGAAGAACAGCTCAGCGCCAAAATCGACCGGTTGAACAGTTTCATTCAGTGCACCCTGTCTGTGGATGCAACAAACGAAAAGGCAAATGCTGCCTGTGACCAGCTGATGGTAGCTTACACCGATATTCAGCTGGCTTCCTCTGCAATGGCCCGTTTTGTGGCGGAAACAGAAAACCTGGAACAGCTGATTGAATCCTCCGAAATCCTTCGTTCTGTTTCGTTCGCGCTGCTGGAAATGAAAAAGCAGGCGGAACATCTGATTCCTCCGGAAATCGAGTCCTGGATCCTGCAGATGCAGCTTTCCGGCGGCGAAGCCTTCTCCCAGCTGCGGGACAAGCTGGATTCCACCCTGGTAGTCGATTACCGGGATGAGAAGCTCCCGCTGGCCGGTGTCCGCGGCAAAGCCTATGATCCGGATCCTGCCGTACGCAAGGATGCCTATGAAGCGGAAATCGCTTCCTACGCCAAAATGGAACTGCCCATGAGCTACTGTCTGAACAGCATCAAAATGGAAGCCCGTACGTTGGCTAAAGCAAAGAAGTACGATTCCGTGCTGGATATGACCCTGGCCGACAGCCGGATGGACCGGGAAACGCTGGATGCCCTGTGGACGGCAATCCGTGAATACCTGCCGCACTTCCGCCGCTATCTGAAAGCCAAAGCCCGCATGCTCGGCCATAAGAACGGCCTTCCCTTCTATGACCTGTTTGCGCCGGTCGGTTCAATCAACAAGAAATACACTGTGGAGGAAGCCAAAGAGATCCTGATGCGGGAAATGGGCAAGTTCTCCCCGGACATGGCCGCGTTCATCGGCAATGCATTCGATGCCCGGTGGATCGACTTCTATCCCCGTGACGGAAAAACCGGCGGTGCCTTCTGCTCATCTGTGCACTATGCAGACCGGAGTCTGGTAATGACCAACTTCCAGGGAAGCTTCTCTGATGTGAGCACCCTGGCTCATGAGCTTGGCCATGGCTGGCACAACCGCTGCATGGCAGGCCTGCCCTACATGATGACCGATGAACCGATGCCCCTGGCGGAAACCGCCAGCATCTTCAACGAAACCATGCTCAGCTGGCAGGTGCTCAGCAGCTGCAGCCCCGAAGAACGCCTGTATCTGCTGGAGAACGGCCTGATGGAAGCCACCCAGACCGTGGTTGATATTTACAGCCGTTTCCTGTTCGAGCAGGAGGTCATCGACACCCGGGAAGATCATGCCATGAGCGTGGATGAACTGAAAGCCGCCATGCTCCGTGCCCAGGAAGCCAGCTACGGTGACGGCCTGGATCCGGAAGTCCGGCATCCCTATATGTGGGCCTGCAAGTGCCACTACTACTGGTCCGGCTATAACTTCTACAACTTCCCCTATGCCTTCGGCCTGCTCTTCGGCAAGGGCGTCTTTGCGCAGTATCTGGAAAAAGGCCCGGCCTTCGCGGAAGACTACTGCCGCCTGCTGCGCTCCTGCGGTTCTGCGCCTGTGGCGGAAGTCGCTGCCAGCGTTGGGATCGATGTGCGTGATCCTGCCTTCTGGCGTTCCAGCCTGGAAGTCATCCGGAAGGATATAGACGAGTTCTGTAAGCTGGCAGACAAAGCCTGAATCTTTTTCACCCCGCCTCTCATTCCTCATTATGAATTGTTGAGCAGTTGTCCAAATCTTCGATTTGGGCGAAGAGCCGATGACCGCCAGTGGTGGAAATCTCATCGGATCTGAGGTCAATCGAAAGGAAGCAAGTTCCACTGTGTGGAGTTGCGACCATTGAGATTGCGGAATACAACTGCCATGCTACAGCTGTCAAAGGCGGGGCTCAATGAGCCCTGGCTTTGGTAACAGCGATCGCAGAAGGGTAAATTATGAATTCTAAAAAATCTGTTTCTCCCCTCACGTTCCATTACATGGTCATCACCGGCGGGTTCTGGATGGCCTTCTGCGTGGTTACCGCCTATGCTGCTGTATATCTGCAGGGTGTAGGCTGCTCCAATGCGGAGCTGGGTCTCATCCTGGCCCTGGGCAATGTGGGCGGAGCGCTGCTCAGTCCCGTGCTTGGTGCACGCATTGACCGGAACAGGAACCTGCGCCATGCGGCAGTTATCAATGTACTGCTGGCTATTCAGGTCGTACTGCTGGTGCTTCTGCGGCTTCATCCCCGCCATGACCTGTTCACAGCCGTATGCTATGTACTGTATATGACCGCCATGATGCCGGTGAATGCGGTGAACCTGGACCTGTGTGTCCGGCTGGAACGTGCCCGCGCGCCGCTGAATTTCGGTCTTGCCCGGTCCATGGGAAGCTTTTCCTTTGTGATCCTCAGTACCCTGCTGGGTATCATCACCGCCCGCTGGGGGTACCTGACTTTGCCCCTGGCCGGTCTGGCAGTAGTGCTGCTGCAGTTCATCGGCAACCGGATCATTGATAAAGATCTTCGGACAGCAGAAGACGCCATGCCGCCGGCGGAAAACGAAATCCGGGAGCAGTCTTCCTCTCTGCCCGTCTTTATCCGGGAAAACCGGATGTTCTGCCTGATGCTTTTCGGAACGATCATCATCTTCATCGCCCATAACATGGACGGCAATTTCCTGATCAACGAGATCCGTGCGCTCGGCGGCGATACCGCTATCATGGGCTATGTAGCCGCTTTCACCGCCATAACGGAAGTACCGGTGATGATGTTTGCTTCAAAGTTTCCGAAGAAGTGGTCCACAGTGCAGTATATCCGGCTGGCCCTTGTGCTCTTTGTGTTCAAATCCCTGGCCTATGCGCTGGCGCCGTCCATCCCGCTTTTCTTCGCGTCCCGCGTCTTCCAGGCACCCAGCTACGCCCTCTATACCGTTCTGATTGTCGGCTATGCGGACAGCCAGGTAGCCCGGAAAGATTCCGCCAAAGCCCAGAGTCTGGCCTTCAGCATGACGACCATCGGCTCCGTGCTGGCATCCCTCATCGGCGGGCGGATGTTTGATACCGTCGGCGTAAAGCCCACCATGCTTACCGCGGTTGCCATTGCCGCCGTCGGTGCGGTAATTGCCCTTGCCGGTACCCGCGAAAAAAAGCAGCCTACCCTGTAAGCTGCTCAAATCCGTTGACTGTGTTCCCATCAGCCTCCAAAAACCGGAGGCTTTTCTTTTTATAATTATGAATTATGAATTGTGAATTATATAATTCTGAATTCAGTCATCACTGTCCGCTCCTGCCACTGAAGAGGTAATCTCCGCATTCTTCACAATCAGTCCCGTCACAAAGTCCAGCGGATCATCTCCGCAGGTAATGGTGATGGTGCCGCCGGTAATGGAGATATAACCCTTCCCGGCTTCCTTGCTGTTATTGGAGCGGATGCCGTCCTTGCCGGCTGTAATGATGATTTCCCCGCCTGAGATCTCCACGCAGTCCTTGCCGCGGATACCGTGCCGCGGGGCGTTTACGGTGATCCTGCCGCCCTCAATCTTCAGGTCATCCTTGGAGGCAATCGCGTCCATCGCTCCGGCCGTAACCTTCAGGGCACCGCTGCCTTCAATCGTCAGGTCGCTGCGGCTGAAAATGACGCCGTTCGGTTCATCTTCATCCTCATACACCAGGTCAGTGCCGTTGGACAGTTCGTTCTCGGTGTCTGCCATCAGGGAGATCCGTGCCCGGGAACTCACATTCCCGATCAGGATTGCCGCTCCGGTTTCATTGTGGATTTTCACATTCTGCAGGTTGAGGATCACTTTCCCGTCTTCCTTGCAGTCCACCCGGATCTGTCCGTTGGAAAGGCTGCCGGTAATCAGGTACTCGCCCGGTGCGCTGATTTTCACAATGCTTCCTTCACATACCACGTTTTCAGATCCGCTCTCGCACTTTTCATCTGAAAGGGTTACGGAGATCAGTTCCGCGTTTCCGGCGGACACAGCAATCAGCAGCACAGCCAGTAACAGCAGGCCCCATTTTTTCATCATTGTCTTTGCTCCTTTTGTCCTTACACGGACGCTTTTTATTTTTCGTATCTGCTGTCCAGATAGGTGATTCTTTTCCGGATCCAGTTCTTCAGTGCTTTTACACCGGAATCAAAATCCGTTCCGGCTTCTTTTCCCAGTTTGGTTACCTTTCCCCATCGTACTTCGTTCATCTTCGCGGAATCTCTCAGCAGGTCATAATACTCGTCCAGGGAACGGAGCCCGCTGTTTCCGGTTGCAGGTGCTTCCCCCATCAGAATCGCCATGGCCGGGCGGAAGGTTTCCCGCCAGTTTTTGCCGACCGCCTCCATGAAATCGTCATGCTTTGCCAGCTGCGCATAGAAATTGATCGCACCGGTCCGGAGCTTTGTCAGGTATTCCCCGCCCGGGGATGCTCCCCGGGAAGACATATTGCCGAAGGACAGGTCGTAATCCCAGGACGGGCCCGCATAGATCAGCGGATCCACCAGATCAGAATCCTTGAAGAAATACTGGCTGCCCCCTGCAGCATCATAGTTCTTGGATATCTCCTCCACCAGGAACTTCCTGGCAAAGGAAGTCAGGTCCAGATACTCGGTATAATGCTTCCCGTTTTCCGGGTTTACGCCGTCTTCAGCAAGCACCGCGTTGTGCATGTCATTGAGCAGCTCACCGAAGTATTCAACCTGGGCGACTGACGGATTGGTCGGTTCCTTGATCCGGACGCTCAGACGCTTTTTCGTGCTGATCCCCGGCTTTTTGGAATCCCTGAGCCGATGTGCCTTCTCAATTGTCGCGATATACCCGCCTGTGATATCCTCCGGATCGTTCGGGATCCTGTTGCCTCGCATAATCGGCAGGAATCCGTTGTCCGGATTGAAAAGCGGATAGGAATCGAGCGGCTGGTCATTGACAGCCTCCGTCTTCTCTTCCAGATCCGTGATATTGATCCGGTTTTTGCTGATCTGTACCTTTTCCGTCATCAGGTAAAGCCCGTGGTAGATACCGTTCTGCCAGACATCCACCTGCTGGCATTCCACCGAATAAGGCAGTCCGGCTTCCCTGCTGAGATCCAGGACAATCTGGTTCCTGATCATGCTCACATCCAGATAATTGGCCAGCAGGATCCAGGTCTTTGCCTTTCCCATGCCGCACAGGTCCGCTTTTTTGGTCAGTTTGAACTCATACGGTTTCTTGGAATAGGAGAACGTATTGTTACCCCGTCCCTTCAGGTGAACCAGGTCACCGTCATAGGATACGGAGCCGTCTGCCTCCTGGAATACCACCCGGCCTTCCGTAATGATCTCTTTCTTGCTTTGGTTGACTTTCTTCAGCTGTTTTTCATCTACTGTAAAAAAGACTGACGGGATTTTTGAGCCCTGGTATATGGTCACTGCTCCCAGGACGTTTTTCTTTGCGCTGAACACCTGCGTCTTCTTTCCCAGATACGGTGTCAGGTCCACAGGTGTCTCCGGATCGGCACTGATGCCATCCTTCCCCAGCTGAAAAGGTTCCTGGCCGTTCACACTCAGCCGGATGCGGGTAATATCCCACGTCCCGGGAATGTAAAGCACATTTCCGGCTTTTCCTTTCCGGCTGATCACCTCTTCTGTCTGTTCAGACGCCTCTCTTGCGGTAACGGTCACCGTTTTTTCTGCCGCTGTGGCTCCTGTAAGAAAGATGATCAGATACAGCACCGCCAGAAGCACCGCGGGAATCAACCGAAGCGTTGCCCTGCCGGCGGTTTTCCGTTCCTTCATCCACTCCTCTTCTTTCCTCATGAACGGTCTGTCCGTTCATTCTTTTTACAGATTCAGCCGGATTCCGTTCCGGCTGCTTATCCGAGTCCCACCCGGAAAAGATACATCCATAGTTTTTTCCGGTATTTGTCATAAAGTCCGCGGGCACAGTACATATTCTTCAGGTGCCCGTACAGCACACCCTTGATCCGTGTATTCTCCGCCGGATGCTTCACGCAGTCCAGTACCTGCTTCACAGTGGCGCTGTTTGCAGAACGCCGGTAATCATACAGGGAATCCTTCATAAAGGACACCCGGGTTACTCCCCGGAGATAATCCATCACATAGGCGAAATCTTCACCCCAGGTCAGGTCCTCCTGGAACCGGCACTGCTGCTTTTCCGCGAGTTCCCGCAGGAACAGCTTGTTCCACAGCACTCCGTAGAAATAGGAGTTCGCGTGGCCGCACAGGTGGTCCATCATCTCGTCGCAAGGAATCGTATCATTCCGGTTGGCCAGGTTATGAAAACTGCGGTTATCCCCGAAATACTGGTCATATCCGCTGATTACCAGTTCCGATCCGTCATTTTCCGCCCGCTGAACCATCTTTTCCATGGAATCTGCAGGCAGTGTATCATCCGCGTCCACAAACCGGATGTATTTCCCTTGGCACAGCGGCAGCCCCGCATTCCGGGTTGCGGAAATACCCAGGTTTTCCCGGCTGATAAAAGTCAGCCGCGGATCATGCTGTGCCGCTTCCCGCGCAATGGCCGCGGTCCCGTCTGTGCTGCCGTCATCGATCACGATGACCTGCAGGCTGTCCAGGGTCTGGTTCAGGACACAGTCCAGCGTTCGCCGGAGTGTTTTCTCCGCGTTATATGCCGGGATCACCACGCTGACTGTGGGGGCTGACTGTACCGGATTCAACGGATACACCTCCGTGTGTTTCTTTCTTCCTGCAAGTTTTGATTTTACCATGCTTCTCCCCGTTTGAAAAGACACAGCCAATCGATGGCTGCTGGACAGTTGAGTGAAAAAAAGATAAAATATATGGTTGTATACCAATGGAAAGGAGGCCGCGGCATGAGTGAAAAGCTGAAGAAATTCCTGAGCGCGTTTTTTATTCTGCTGTGCATTGCCGCTGTCGTCTCCATCGCCTTTGGCAATCCCGAACTGAGTGATGCCTGGGATGCCCTCCTTCACCTGGACGCATGGTGCATCCTGGCCCTGCTTTTATGCTGGCTCTGCTATGCCCTCTTTGACGCGCTGGGTTCCTGGTTCTGCCTGAAAAAGCAGGGATTCTCCCTGGCGTTCGGCACGGTATTCAGCATTACGCTCATCGGTTTCTACTACAGCAATATCACCCCCGGTGCCAGCGGCGGCCAGCCCATGCAGGTCAATTCCCTGCGCAAAGCCGGGGTTCCCGTGGGAAACGGCACCACAGCCGTCACCGTCCGCCTTATTGCCAACCAGTTTATGGTTTCTGTCTTCAGTCTTGCGTTTCTGCTGCTGAACCGTCCTTTCGTCCTGCAGCAGCTTGGCGGTGCCATCTGGGCCGTCCGCATCGGCTGGGTAATCAATTTCAGCGTGGTTCCGCTGGTGCTTCTGGCTGCTTTCCGCCGGACCCTGGTCCGCAGGCTGGCGTCCGGGCTGATCAACCTGCTGGCAAAGCTCCGGCTGGTGAAAGATAAGGACGCCGCCATGACAAAAACCGCCGGCGTACTGGATACCTACCATGAGGCGATTCATGACCTGTTCTGTTCCCCCGGGCATCTGTTGGTTCAGTGTCTGTGCAGCGCAGTCAGCCTGCTGGCGCTGACCGGCTCCATTATCTTTGTTTATCATGCGCTCGGCCTGTCAGGTACTTCCTGGGACAAACTGCTGACCCTGAGCCTCCTGCTCTTCGTCAGTGCCAGCTACACCCCGCTTCCCGGCGCCAGTGGTGCCCAGGAAGGCGGCTTCATGTGCTATTTCAACCTGATCTTTCCGGGCGGAACCAAGAGCCTTGCCCTGCTGATCTGGCGTTTCTTCACCTATTACCTCTTCCTTTTCACCGGTATTATTATGGTACTGCTCGAAAAAGCCGGTCTCCACAGCGTTGTGCGCAGACAGGCTGATCAAACGGAGGATACTACAATATGCTGAATGCGATCAGGCTGATTGCTGAAGAAGCGGTCGAAGTGACTCCCGTGCCCGGTGTGGGTGCGCAGTTTGCCAGCGACCTGAAAGATACCGTCAGCTCCGCTGCGGAAAGCGCGGGAGATTTCCTGGATCATGTACCCCAGACAGTCAGTCATCTGCTGCTCGCCGGTGCAGTCCTGCTTGCCGGCCTGCTGCTCATCAAGCTTGGCAAGCTGATCATCGCCCGGATTGCCCGGCGTATCATAAAAAAGGGACCGGATGCCGCCCAGCGGTCAGAAACCTTCCGGTCTATTGTTTCCAGTGTCTTCAGCTATATCATGTTCTTTATCCTCGCCACAACAGTTCTCCGGATTTTCGGCGTGGATGTGACCTCCATCCTTGCCGCGGCCGGAGTAGTCGGTATCGCACTGGCCTTCGGTGCCCAGACGCTGGTCAAGGATCTCCTTTCCGGTCTGTTCATTTGGGGTGAACGCTCCATCGCAGTCGGCGACCTGGTCAGCATCGACGGCATGGACGGAACGGTGGAGGCCATTACCATCCGGACCACCTCGATCCGCAACTACAACGGCAACCTGATCACCATTCCCAACGGTGACATCCGAATCATCACCAACATGAGCCGCGGCTTTAAGCGTGCCATCGTCAACGTCCCCTGCCCTTATGAAGCAAATCAGGAGCAGCTGGTAGCCATGGTGAAGGAAGAAATGGAAAAGGCTGCTGCTGAGGTATCAGGGATCAGCGCGGTTCCGGACGTCATGAGCATCGTTTCCTTTGACCAGAATTCCGTCCGCCTGCAGGTCGCCGTGATCTGTCCCGTGGGTGAACACTGGCGCATCGAACGGGAAATCCGGTCCCGCATCAAAGCCCGCTTTGACCGGGAAGGCATCATCATGCCCCACTGGTCCGCTCCGGATTCTGCCAAGCAATAAACCTATGCCTGTAAAATCCGCCTCTGCATTTCTGCAGAGGCGTTTGTTTTAGTATTCCACTTGATTAATTATGAATTATGAATTGTGAATTATGAATTCTTCAGATTCTGCCCTGTCAGAATCTGAAGTCTCTCCGGTTAGACGACCTTATGTCCTGAATATTCTTTTCTGCAATCTCCCGGACCTTTTCCTTCGGAATCCGCTTCAGTTCTTCTTCTATCATCTTATATCCCGTGGCCTTCGTTTCCGGAGAAGCATAGTCCTCCAAGTATTCAGCAAGCGTCATCAGCGCGTTCGGATGGCAGCAGTTCAGGATCTGGCCGTTCTTGCACAGGCTCATGAACCGGTCGCCGGTCCGGCCTTCCCGGTAGCAGGCGGTGCAGAAAGACGGAATATGCCCGGTCTGCATCAGCCAGTGAACCACCTCGTCCAGCGTCCGCTGGTCAGATACGTCAAACTGCTCGGTATCATGCGGCCGTTCTTCCTCTGTGTATCCGCCCACGGATGTCCGGGATGCGCCGCTGACCTGGGAAATACCCACCTGCAGCAGTTTTCTGCGTACCTCCTCTGTCTCCCGTGTGGACACAATCATGCCGGTATAGGGCACCGCCAGCCGGATGCAGGCCGCGATTTTCGTGAAGGTTTCGTCGTCGATGCCGTTGTCAAACATGTCCGGATCGATGTCGTCAGCCCGCTTCACCCGGGGAACGCTGATGGTGTGCGGTCCCACGCCATGCACTGCCTCCAGGTGCTCCGCGTGCATGATCAGGCCGGCAAACTCATATTTGTACAGTTCCAGGCCGAACAGGACGCCCAGGCCCACGTCATCGATGCCGCCCTCCATGGCCCGGTCCATCGCCTCGGTATGATAGTCATAGTCATGCTTGGGGCCGGTGGGATGGAGCTTCAGGTAGCTCTGCTTGTGATAGGTTTCCTGGAAAAGGATATAGGTGCCGATGCCGGCCTCCTTCAGCTTCCGGTAGTTCTCCACCGTGGTGGCGGCAATGTTCACGTTTACCCGGCGGATATCCCCGTTCTTGTGGTGGACGCTGTAGATGGTATGGATGCAGTCCAGGATGTACTCAATCGGGTTGTTCACCGGATCCTCGCCCGCCTCGATGGCCAGCCGCTTGTGGCCCATGTCCTGCAGGGCAATCACTTCCACTCGGAGCTCTTCCTGCGTCAGTTTTTTCCGGGCGATGTGCTTGTTTTTCAGGTGATAGGGACAGTAGAGGCAGCCGTTCACGCAGTAGTTGGACAGGTACAGCGGCGCGAACAGCACAATGCGGTTGCCGTAAAAAGCCAGCTTGATCTCTTCCGCAATCTCGTACATCTTCTGGATTTTCTCCGGAATCTCGCATGCCAGCAGTACGGATGCCTCCCGGTGGGTCAGTCCCCGGCAGGTGCAGCCGTTTCCGTTCTTCACAGGCCTCGCCTTTTCCAGGATCTCATCAATCAGCTCCACATTGTTCTTGTTCTCCTCCGCGTACGCCAGCGTGGCGCGGATCTCCTCGTCGTTGATAAACTCTTCCGCCTTCAGGGATTTGGGATCATACATTGCCATGTTCTTTTTCTCCTCTTCTTTTTTATGGTTGGTCGTTATTGTCTTGTCCACCGCGGAGCATCGCCCCGGTCCACCGCCAGGCAGCAGCCGACGGATTCGATCCGTTTCTCCAGGCAGCCGCGGCACTGGGCCGATTCTTCTCCGGTACAGATCTTGTTGTCATACAGTTCGTATTTCTTCCGTACACCCACGGGTGACAGATTAGGCATCACCACGTTCGCGCCGGCCCGGATACCCATCTCCCGTCCCTGGGGATGAATGGTGCCCAGGGCGGTAGTGGCGGGCAGCAGCACTTCCGGCAGGATCAGCCGGATCACCGACAGCAGAAACAGCGTCAGTTCCAGTGTTCCGGCCTTTTCGTCCCGGAAGGGCGTGTTCCGGTGCGGGATGAACGGCCCGATGCCGCACATGGCGGGCCGGAACGTCTCGATAAACTTCAGGTCCTTTGCCAGCGTCTCCGGCGTCTGGAAAGGTGATCCTACCATGAACCCGCAGCCGGTCTGGTACCCGATTTCTTTCAGTTCGCGCAGGCATCGCATCCGGTTTTCAAAGGACATTTCCGGCGGATGTAGCCGGGCATAATGGCCGGCATCAGCGGTCTCATGCCGCAGCAGGTACCGGTCCGTTCCGGCGTCATACAGCGCCTGATAGCTTTCTTTGCTCCGTTCTCCCATGGACAGGGTCACTGCGCAGTCCGGATGTCTTTCCTTCAGTTTCCTGACCAGGCTGCAGAGCACTTCATCCGTAAAATACGGATCCTCCCCGCCCTGCAGCACGAAGGTGCGGAAGCCCAGCAGATAACCTTCGTCCGCACAGGCGAGGATCTGTTCTTCTGTCAGCCGGTAGCGCTCCGCTTCTGTGTTGTCCCGCCGGATGCCGCAGTACAGGCAGTTGTTCCGGCAGATACTGCTGATCTCGATCAGTCCCCGGGTGTACACCGCGTTTCCGAAGACC
>JAEEGL013420473.1_pt1 | contig 24596 bp, 48 predicted proteins | sample 9134231 | NCBI WGS metagenome assembly JAEEGL01 (sample SAMN16246548, study PRJNA631951) | gut metagenome | biome: gut microbiome; feature: rumen; material: fiber-attached | host: Bos | place: Iran: Karaj | collected 2018-10
CACGTTCATCAATAAGCATTTTTACCTTTCCAGAAGATAAGTTAACTTGGGTATTTGCATGCGCCTCTGTGTTAATAGGCGCATTCGCCTTCAAAATATAAATCGCGTTTTCTTCGCAGTCTGGTGTTCTATACTTCTTATATTCTTCTGCGGCATCCTCTTGTGTTCCGCCATAAACACCAAAGTCAGGGAGTGTATCACCAGACTCTGGGTCGATAGATGGTTTAACCATATAGTCAATTAACCCAATACCAAGACCATTACCGTCGATTACAATGCGGCGCGCATTATATTTATAATAAAGCTGCTTGAGCGCAAGCGCCTAGTCACCGAAATGTTCATCAGTTAATGTATAGATATTAACCAAAGATTTCAATGAAGGACCCTGCGGCTGGGGCGTAACTTTAAATACACAAACAACGGTATCGCATCCCTTACGGCCAACATCAACAGAAAGAATATAATACTGACTTTTACTTGAACGTCCAGACGCTTCATATTCTGGCTGTTTCAAAATTCTTCCACGATTAAACATTTCAGAATTGAAGTAAGCATCTTCTACATCGCCAGTCCAGCGTGACTCATATTCGCGTTCAAAAGATGCTTCATTAAACGTTCCTTCGTCCTTTTGGTCTTGAATGAATGTCTTATTTTGAAGCCCAACTTCAACTGGTAAACGCCAGGTTCCGCCAACAACAATACAACGTTCTGGCTAAGTAACCATACGAACCAAAAAACCAATAAGTCTTTCATATGGAAATGTACCTTTATATCCTGCGGTTGTAACAAACACCTGACTCTTATTTAAGGTTTCATCAGGCTGTGTAGTGCCATCCATACATCTGCGGGAAATCGCCATAGTAGGAATAATGACCTCGCGCAAGATTTGGTCATCAACGCCGACACATTCCTCTACAAGGCCGCCATGTTTACGCTTACCTCTTGAAGACTCTCTTGCCGCAATATTATCAAGAGTAGAACCACTCTTAAACACATACTTGCAGTAATCTTTCCCTTCCAATGTCTTACCACGACGTCTATCAATCTCACGATCAAACGCAGGAATTAATGTACAAATTTCGTTTACTTTGTCTTTCAAGATACCGGCAGCCTGCTCTTTTCCACCTGACGTAACGAAAAGATTGGCTCGTGGGTAAAGAATACATCTAATCATCAATGCCATAACAGATAAGAAAGATTTAGAATAAGCACGAGGGAATACTGCATAAACGTATTGATGTCGCATAACACAACGAAGGAAGACTCGCTGGTAAAAGTAGAAATGAAACTCTCCTTCTTTTACCTCTGTGCGAGTCCCCCTTACCATGAAATCAACAAATAAATCGGGATATTCACGCCAAAATGCTATATAATCTCTTAGATAAGGTTTGATTGCTTCAATTCTTTCTTCTGAAAGACCAATTTTCTATCGTTTTGTGTTTAAATCTAATAAATCTTGAAGAGCCATTATGTTCGACCTCCTCGTTCATTTTCCTCTGCAAGGAATTTCAGCAGGTCAGCATCACTTGCTTCTTCATTATCAAGAAACTCACTATACTCTTCGAAATCTGAGTCATGAAGCTATTCCTCAAGCTCTTCAATATCGTCGCTATCCAGTAAACCAGTATCGGTATCATCCGCATTTGCATCGGCTTCATCCTCTTTCTGGTTGTTTTTAATTGCTTCTTCAATCAGGTTTCCAAGGTTAGTTTCTTCTGTTATCAATGTGCGAGTATAACGCTTCATATCAATTATAGTCTAATCTACTTTATCATTTGGCTCGCCAACATAATAACGTGGAATAAAACCATCTTTTTCACAAAGCATTACAAGTTCGCCAACTGAATCAACATACTCACCAGATTCAGCTTTATTCTAAGCTGCAGTAAATTTACCGGATTTCATTAACTAGTCATAAACTTTGCTCATCTTTTGGAAACCCTCAACATCACCTATATCGATAAGTTGATTAGCCTTTAACGATGTTTTACATAATAATTTTAAGTTGTCCTCATGTCCTGCGCCTTGAATATCATAAGAGTTCATCATATCATTATAAAGTTGTTCAAGACGAACCCACTCTTCTGGCTTATAAGTCTTGCCCCATTTTAAACGAAGATAAATTCTATCTTCATCTGTTAAATCAATATCATCATCTTCTGATGCGCCAGATTGGTCAGCGAAATAATCTTCATCTCCAGACGCCAGGAACGGATTACTTGGCTTTTCTGAGAAATCTGGTTGCGGTGCGTTCTCCGGGACAGCGAAAGCCGCACGTTCATTTGCAAGAGCAATTTGCTAAGCATCATACCCCTGTTGCTTCATAGTTTGCTCTCTTTTGGTTTTTTCTAATTCTTGTAAAAATTCTGTGTCTTTCCAGCGATAATCTCTAAATTGTTTAAGTTTCATCTTAGAAAGATAACGACCTATAATTGTTAAACCAGTAACCTTACTTCTATCTTTCGCATAAGAAGCCATAAGTTTATTCCATTCATCAGGAATATAAGGAACATCAGCTTCTTGCATAATCCAAAGATAAGTATCTGGATTCCAGTTATCAACATGTAAAGTCATACATTTTTTGCAAATCGGGAATTTGCCATCATTAGGATATTTTTCTAAATTATTTGAAGAATAAAACTAATCACCAGCCATCGTCCTATTGCATTTTTCACAATAATACTATTTTGTTGCACTATTAATATCAGGCATAAAAATTCCTCCTTCTATTTGAATTTAAATTTTACGCCGACTTAACTTGATGACTTTTGACCAGTTTTTAAATTTCTGCAACATTTACATATACTATAAAAACCATCTTTGCTTGTTTTATTTTTACTGAAATATTTATTATGAGCCAATTTTATTTGGCCACAACGACTACATTTTTTATATTTTCCTTTTTCAATATTTAAATAATACCAATTTAAATACTAATCTTCTGCTGCTGAAGCAATTAATTTAGGTATTTTATTACGCCATAAGCTTGATATATATTCTACACTATGTTTAATACCAAATTCAGCTTGTAATACTTCTTGTATATCTATATTCTACATACCATCAATTTTACATTCTACTAATCTCATATATAAAGGATAAGGTTCTAATGCTTTGTCTGTTAATTTTTCAAAATCATACAACATATACCAAGTATCACCTTCAAACTTATCCCATGTATCTTGTTTTAATTTTGAATAATTACATAGGATGGCTTCGCAGACTTGAGGATTCATTAAAGAAAATCCTTCTGGGATTGGATACCCGTCTTCATCAAACGAATGTGTTTTATCTGTTAATTCAATAAAATGTGAAGACCTTGTTATTTTATTGAAAACAATTGGACGACGATAAGAGTTTTTAATAACATACTAATCTTTCCGCATTTCAATTAATGCTTTTTTAATAGTAAATTTATCTTTACCTTCTGCCGTTTTAAGTTTTTCTTCCCAGAGATTAATAGTGTCTCTTAATTGACATAATAAAGGTATTTCTTCTAAATCTTGTTTTGTAATTGTTACTTTTGGCTAAAAAATTATCTATTTATTTTCTGTAATTAAATTATAAATTCCATCTTCACCATTCTCTAACTAGGCAATCAAACCTTCAAATGAAGTCTCACGCTTATTGACTGTAGTCATTCGATTATCAGTAAGAATATTTTTCTCCTTTTTCTCTTCTTTCTCCATAGCGAATATTAAATAATCAGTTAAAACTTCCAAATATTTTTCGTTAGGGTTTGGATTTTCTTCTAAAATTTTTTTAACTAAATCATTTCTTTCCTCTGGAGAAGTTAAAGTATAATCAAGTTTAATCATTTTACTTCTTACCTCCAGTCTTCTATCTGAATTATACTAAAAAATTTTTCTTTTGTCAAGAACAAAATAGAACAATGTTGATTTTTAAGAAAAATTTTTATATAATATATATAGAAAATAAAAAGAATAGGAGATTGGCCTATGGAGATAGCTTTAATTATTATAAGTGTTTTCTTAGTGCTATCGCTTCTTTTAAATATCATTTTTCGGAAAATGTTGCACAATTTAATTAATGCTGTTATGCAAATTGATGAACTATCTGAAGAATTGGCATTTGTACAAGGAGAAGCTGATATTCCAGAAGAAGTAATAGAACAAAAATTTATAAATGCAACACTATTATGTCATATTGAAAAAAATCCATTTGATGGTGACGTCTGGAAAATTGTAGACACATCAAGTTATGAAAAAAATCATATAATTGGATTAACCTATTTTGTCCAACCAGATACCTTTGAAGAACTCAAAAACACAGTTAGTGTGGACAAAATCAAAGATAGTGTTCGGCAGAAAATTATTGACGCAATTTATGATAAAGATGATGAAGTTGATGAAAATTTCATTGATGAACTTATTGAACAAGCCTATGACGAAATTGTAGAAGAAGATTACAACATAGATGAAGAGCATGGAACGATGACACGACCCCTCTTGCCGCATTGCACAGTTTATCATTTAAAGGATGGGCGCTGGTTATGGCGACAAGAATCTTCCTCATAATTGCATGGATTATTATGGTATTACTTACGGTGACCCAATACGCGGAAGAGGTGGCATCGGCGCAAGTTCCAAAAAGAAATAAAGTTATTGCTGGTATAATTTTTATCCTTGGAGCGCCAATTTTCTGTGCTTATACAGCATTAAGCGACCTTTTGGATATGTTAATTCCAGGAGGTTGGGAAGATGATGATAATGAATTTAAACATTAAAGGAGACGTGCCGCATGAGAAACGATCAAAGAGTTATCTATAAATATCGCTTACAAGATGGCGGAGAAACTAAAATTAGAGGTTGGTTCACGCGCATGATGCATGTCGGCGAACAAAACGGTGAACTATATATCTGGATGGAAAATAGCCTCACGCGCACTGACCCTCATACTGGGCGGCAAGTTCCAAGAGACGATAGTGAAAAGATTGAAATTTCAGTCTATGCTATTGGAACCGGATGGCCCTATGCCGCAGCCGAATTTGGTGTGCACGTCGGCACGGTGCAAATGAGTAACGGACTTGTTTGGCATGTATTTATTCATACTGACGGCCAGAAGTGGGTGCAGACATGAGTATAACGGTAGATGGGCGCATTCTTGATACAGATAATCGCTTCCATGACTATTGCATGGAGCGCAAAATAAAAGACCCGTTTTGGGAAGACCAGCAAAGATTTAGTAATAAGATTGAGCACAAGCAAGATGAAAAGGGTCGCGACTACTGGGTCGTAGATACAACGAAAACACCAGAAGATGAAGCCTGGGAGAAGAATTGGGAAAAAAGACGCGACGAGTTCTTGCGGCTGGAGCATACCTTCCGCCTTTGGGACTTCCACTTTTGGATGGATGATTGGGACAGGTTTAAGTCGTTCTGGAATAGCCAATGGGTTGATACCAGTGCTTATATGCCGTGCGACATCGCAAGTCGGCAATGCAACATGGAGTGCGCATATTTTGGAAAAGAATGCCCGAGAGAGAAGGAAGAGTTGCGCGCTCCTGAAATATTAGGATTTGATGGAAGATGGGAGTTTCATGATGATTATTAATGGAATTTATTAGCATTATAAAGGTAATTATTATAAGGTGCTGAGTGTAGCGAAGCACAGTGAGACCCTGGAGGATATGGTTGTATATAAGGCTCTCTATGGAGACAATGAAATTTGGGTGCGGCCGGCCAGAATGTGGAACGAGTTGGTCGATGGACATAGGCCGAGGTTCCAGTGGGTTGGGACGGATAATTAAATCGTAAACCGAAATCTGAAATGGGTTTCAGGGTTGAATGGGCCAGACAAAAAAATTTTCACAAATCAAAAAAAATTTTTTCCCGAAATAGTGCCCCCACCTTCACATGTAAAACGTATTGCCGACTCGCGAGAATACGTAGGCCTACTGTCGCCATTTGCCCGGCACAAACAGCCCCATCTAATGACGACACCCCTCAATCGACCGGCCGAGCACAGTCAGCGCGGCCGGCATTTAACGCATAACAGATGTTACCAAAAAATGTCAGCGCTTCATTACACTAAAGCGCCGAAGCGCTATTTCCTTAATGTTACACATTTACTAATTAGCTGGAGTCCACACTTTAACCATTTAAATTGTTAAAGAAAAAAAATAAAAAAAACGCTTGACAACAACCGGGTCATGTGTTATACTGTATTCAGAAAGAGGAAAGAAAAGAAAAAGGAGAGAATAACAATGGAGAACATCAACGAAAGAATTGCGAAGCTGGAGAAGGCAATCTTCTACCTGGACATGAAAGACCACTGGAGCTGGCACGACTTCCAGGACATGGACAAGATGAAGGCTGAACTGCACAAGCTGGAGAAAGAGAGAGACGCACAGTGATGTGCGTCTCTTGTACTACGTGCAACACACACACAAAGAGAAAGAAAGAGAGACAGCACACACGCAAAGAACAGCTAATGTTAATAGAATAATACATTATTCATGCTTATTTGTGTGCTATCGTTACTATCGCTAACGGCGCAGACTTCAGCCATTTAAAGCGTTAGAGAAAAAAAGTGCGGCAAAAGGCTCGTGAAAAAAACTTAAAAAAAATCCTAAAAAGGGGTTGACAACCGGGCGATTGTGTGGTATAGTATAACCAGAAAGAGAGAGAAAGAGAGGATAAAAACAATGACTAAGTGGAACAACGAGATGCGCAAGACCATCGACGAGCTGATGAACACCGTGTGCGGTGGCGAGTGGTGGGAGACCGAGATGACCGAAGAGATGCTGAACACCTGCTGTGAGCGTTGCCCGTTCGCCGCCCGGTGCCACAACGAGGGCCTCTGCTACGGATGCTCCGTGTGGGAGGAGAGCATGGGGGAGGACCTGTAAAACAGGTCCTCCAATTACTAAAAAAACTCTTGACAAGCAACGCCTACTGTGATACAATACAGACAAAGAGAGAGAGAGAAAGAGAGGACACAGCAATGCTGAGACTGCGGATAGACAAGGCCAACGGAGAGACCGAGCACAAGTTCTTCACAGACGCACAAAAGGCACATCTAACAGCAATCGTAGAGGTAAGGTCAGGCGGTGCTGTGAGAGTAGAGGTTATGAACCTTGCCACAAAAAAGGTAGAAAAAATCTACAAAAAGGGTTGACAACAACCGGAGAATGTGCTACAATACAATCAGAAAGAGAAAAGAAAAGGAGACAAAAACAATGGAATGGCAAGAAATGTACGACCTGCTTCTGGAGTATGAAGTAACCACGGAAGAGGCTCTTGGCGTGGCCTGCGCCATCGGCGGATGCAATGAAGAGACGATGGAGCGTGTGCTCTTCTACTACACGGGCTGGCGGACCTTTGAGGGATGGCTCGGTGAGATGGCAGAGGATGACTAAATCCTCTGCCTGCTTTCATTGGTGCAGTTAGCCGCTGCTAACGTCAACGGCCTAAACTTCAGCGATTTAAAGTGCTAGCGAAATAAATTGATGAATGACCCGGGCGGAAAAAAACTTGAAAAAATCCTAAAAAAACGCTTGACATTTTAGGCCGGGTATGCTATACTACAATCAGAAAGAGAAAAGAAAAGGAGATAAAAAAAATGTTCAACCTGTTCAAGAAAGTCATCCGCAAGCCTGCCGCTGAGAAATGGGAAGCCGAATACAGAATGGAAGATGGGCAGACCGGGAAGTGCTTCAGCATCTACGAAGTGGAAGCCGTTGAAAGGGCGGCCGACAAAAGGGGCCACAAGTCCGTGTGGTTTAGCGTGAACGGTGGCGAGTGGTTCAATTCCTTTGAGTATCAGGCGGTTTAATAACCGCCTGATATTTTTATTGCCCGGGGGAAAAATTCCTATGAAATTTTCCCAAAAGCACTTGACAAACGGTCGCGCTTGTGCTATACTGTATTCAGAAAGAACGAAGGGAGAACAAAACAATGAAGCGTATCATCATCATCATCACTGTGACAGTCCTGTTCATCGCCGCTGGCGTGGGCGCATGGTTTGCCGACATGCACAGAGAGGCAATGCTGAACAACACCACCAACTGCGAACGCTACGCGCTCACGACCTATGTGGTAGAGGTTGACAGGGACAACGACATCGTAACCTGCGAGGACTACAATGGTAATCTTTGGGAATTCTATGGATGCGAAGATTGGGAAGTGGGCGATTGCGCAAGCCTGCTGATGAACGACCAAGGCACGCCGAGCATCTACGATGACGCCATCGAGGACACACACTACAGCGCGTGGATACTCACGCGCTAAGTGTGCATACAAACGAAATCACAGGCCCAAAACTTTTTTAGATTTTTTCAAAAAAGCGCTTGACAAATCCGGGCCAATGTGCTATTATAATACCAGAAAGAGAAAGGAGACGAAAGTCATGGAAAAGTACTTCAAGAACAAGCGCACGGGCGAGAAAACCGAAAGCCACGCCAAGGCGATGGAGTGGTACAGGGCCAAGGACGAGGTCGAGATTTGGGGCTGGTCCGAAACCCTCAGCGAGTGGGTCTGCCGCATGGAGTGGGTCTGGTGAAAGCCAGCCCACTTTTTGTTTTTTCGGTCGCGCGCTGGCGGCCCGGGCGCGCGATGTTTCGGCAGAATAACCAATTTCAAGCTTTTTTCGGCAAAAACTTTGTGCAAATTGCCCACTTGACATTTCCCGGATTTGTGCTATACTATAATCAGAAAGAACGAAAGAGAGGATGCAAAAATGTACGAGTACGAGATTTGGAACGAGCAGAAGCAGAAGAACGGCTTCATTTGGGGCTACAATGTGAACGATGCTTTCCGCCGCCACCCTGACCTTGATCGCAACGAGTGGAAAGTGATTTTCTGCGAGTGCATCGACTAAAAAAAATCTAAAAAAGATTTCAAAAAACACTTGACAAACCACCAAAGGCGTGCTATAATAAAAGCACAAAGAGGGAGAGAGAAGTTCTAGAGGACAGCTTCACTCCAAAGTGGCAAGCAGTCAAGAGCAAGCACCACCAAAAAGTCCTACTCCAGACACGGGTTATAATGGCAGAAGCTCCCGCCGAGAAATGAAAAAGCTGATAATGCCGAGGGAAAGTCCTCTCGATACTCCGAAACTACTGTTAGCGCTCAGGGTCAACAAAAGCGCATTTCCCCGGGTAAAAAAAATGAAAAAGCCTCTTGACAAATGTCCCGGCTTGTGATACAATACAATCAGAAAGAACGAAAGAGAGGAAATCAAAATGACTGAGACTTGTGTTTGCAAAAACTGCACGGCGCGCGAAACCTGCCCGTTCTACGATCCAGAAGAAGAAAGCGACGAATGCGTGTATGAAGCACTTGCGGCCGCCGCAAAAAATGAAAAAAGGGCTTGACAACCAAGCCCTTTTGTGCTATACTCTAGTCATCCAAGAGAGAGAGGACAAAAACATGGAAATCAGATTTGCAACTGCGGCGGACACTTTGAGCATCATTCGGGCTATTCAGAATAAGCGCATGGATTACAACACCACCGCACAGGCAAAGGAAGATGTAAAACTTGGGCGGCTGGTAGTAGTGGAAGAAAATGGAAAATTGCTCGGCTCTTGCGCGATTGTCAAGGATGAACGCCGCGGCTATACTGCAATTAAGCGTGTTTGCGTTTACTCTAAAAAGTCTCGCGGCAAGGGCGTTGCTCAATCTCTTGTCAGTTTTGTTTGCTCTCTTGGCCTTGGCACTCTTGGGGCTACTCCTTGGAATGACAATCCCGCCATGTGCCACATCTTCAAGAAATTCGGATTTGAGTATCAATACACTTTTTTGAAATACTACGATTTTTATAAAAAAAGTGCTTGACAAAAGCCTCCGGGTGTGCTACAATACAATCAGAAAGAGAAAGAAAGGAAGTAAAACAATGAAGACTCCGAAGACTCAGGGCACCTACATTTTCGCCGATGGCTACACCGCCTGGTTCCACGGGCTGTCCGCCGCTGAGAAGCGGAACGAAGAGCGCAAGCACGGCAAGGTCATCCGCTTCATCCCTGGCCCCTAATGGGGCCAGCTGCCCGGACGAAAAAAAAAGAAAAAAGTGCTTGACAAATCTAGCCAAGAATGCTATACTATAATCAGAAAGAACGAAAGAGAGGAAAAACAATGAGTGACCTTGAACTTGTACTTGAGCTTCTGCGTCGTGCTGGGTTGCTGACGAAAAAGCTGGAAGATGAACTTCCTGCTGGCTGGAATAAGGGAAATGTGTATGTCAATCTGACATTCGAGGATGGCAGGTTGAATGAGGTGGAGGTTTTCTGAATGACTCTGCGGAGTCGAATGGGTCTGGTGAAAACCAGGCCCTTAAATTTTGGCCGCGCCGCCCACGGTCCTGGCCAGCGCGTTTTCGCGCTAAATCAGTAGTTCAGTAATTCGTTAGCGATTTAGTTTGCTAAAGTGCTAAAGTGCGGCAGCCCGAAATGAATAATCATACATGGAAAATGAATAAAAATTTTTTTGCCAAATTGCATTTTGGGGGTTGACAACCGGGTGATTTTGTGGTATCTTATACTCAGAAAGAACAAGGGAGGACAAAAAAATGACTTACTACTTCGACATGGACGGCGTGCTCGCGAACTTCCACAAGGCGTATGCCGAGAACAAGGCGGTTGCTATGAACCGCAAGGCCATGGCCGAGCTTGAGCCCTTCACCGAGAATGTGGCCACCGTTCGCCGCCTGATTGCCGAGGGCGTCAAGGTTTACATCCTCACCAAGGCCGCTTGCGAGGCTGGCCGCGAGGGTAAGGTTGAGTGGCTTGCCAAGTTCATCCCCGAAATCACCGCCGAAATGTTCATCTGCATCGTTGGCCATGGCCGCAAGGTGGACTTCATCCGCGAGGCTGGCGTGCTGGTGGACGATGACCCCAAGAACACCCGCCCTTGGGTCAAGGCCGGATACGAGGCCATCACCCTCACCGTCAAGGGAGAGGCGGTAGCCCTCTAAAATCACCAAAAAATTCCACCTCAATACGAGGTGGAATTTTATTCATTACTTACGAATTTTTATTCATTCGGCCGCCCGCCAACGACCCACAGCTGCCTCGTGTGGGCGGTGTTTCGCGCTAAATCAGTAATTCACTAATTCGCTAGCGATTTAGTGTAATAAAGTGTGAAAGTGGCGAATCCCGAAATGAATAAGTATCCAAGAGGAATGAATAAAAATTCTTTTTATGAATTTGCGGAAACCCCTTGACAACCCGGAATCTACATGGTATAATGAGTCATCTTCAAAAGGAGGTCATCCCAATGTTCATTCGTGCTTATCACTTCTTCATCATCGACCGCGAGTTCGGCGGCGAGTATCACTACTACGGCAACTTTGCCACCACCGCGGAAGTCCTGCGGTTCATGCAGGAAAACCGTGCGGCGGGCAACACCATCACCGCCCTGGACTGCTACCACTTTGAAGGGGATCTGTAAAGATCCCCGGTGGTAAAAAAAATTAGCGAATTTCAAAAACCCCCTTGACAGTTGCCCGGAATTATGCTATACTCTACTCAAGAAAACGAAATGGAGGATCCGAAAATGAAGCGTTTTGTGTATGATGTGATGGGCTTTGAGTGGGAAGATACCGAGGCTTTCGGCTCTGCGTGGAAGACCGCAAAGGAAGTCGCCAAGGGGCTGGGCGTGGGCATCTACCGCACGGTTATCAATGACGAGACCGAGCGCCGCGAGGTCTACTGCAAGGGCGGATGCTTCCTGCCGGTGGAAATGGTGAAGCCGGAAAGTGTGGCCCTCTTCTAAGGGCCACAAGAAAATTTTTCAAACCCCCTTGACATTTCCGGGAAACCTGCTATAATAGGTATCAGAAAGGGCAAGGAAAAGCCCCAAAAACCAGAAAGGAAATACAATGTACGTTCTGAACATTCGCCGTTCCGGTTCCGAAGTCGCTTTCCCCATCTCGGGGTGCGACGCCGCTTATGCGGCCTTCCGCATGGCCCGCGAGCTCTGCGAGCTCACCGGCGGTTGTGTCTCCCTGATTGACGCGGAGACCGCGGAAGTCCTCGCTGACAACAGCGAGGACCCCTGGGACGAGGATGAATGAAAATTCATCCTCGCTTTTTTTATTCATTTTTGCGAGCCGCGCGCCCACGGTCCAGGCGCACGGTTTTTGCATAATTATACAGCCTCGGTGAATTTTTATTCATTTTGATGCGCGAAAAATTTTTTTATTTTTTTCACGAAAAGGGGTTGACAAATCCGCGCCCGCGTGCTATACTGTATCCAGAAAAAACGAAAGAGAGGAAATAAAAAATGTACGCTATCGACATTACCGCCTACGCCAACACCGACAACTCCAACAAGGGCATCTGCAAGGAATGGGGCCTGTGCCGCTACTACGGCATCAACCGCACCGTCCACGATCACTCCACCTATATGGAAGCGAGCGACATTGAGCTTGACAACGGCATGGATATTTCCGTGAAAAGCCCCAAGGGAACGCTGATGAGTGGCAGATTCTGCACCACCTGCAAGACCTTTGAGGGCATCTGGAGAAAGTACCGCCGCACCTGCCATTCCAACACTTTCGTGTTCATCACGCATGAATGGATGGCCTATTACATGGACATTAACGAGTTTTCCAAGTTCGTCCATCAGTTCGGCTATCTCAAGCGGGACAGCGAGAAAAACGGCGGCAATCTGAAAATCGCTTTCTACGAAGAAAGCAAGCGCATGAGGAATTGGTTGGCGGCGAATGTCCGCTAACCAATCCCTTTTTTTATTCATTTTGGATGCATGAATATTCATTCACTCTGAATGAATAATTATTCACTCGGCCGGCCGCGCACAGGCGACGCGGCCGGTTTTTCACGCTAAATCGCTGTTTCGCTAATTCGCTAGCGATTTAGCGCTTTAATTCGCTAAAGTATTAAATCCCTAAATCGTTAACGCTTTAATTCGCTAAAGTATTAGTGTGCTAAATCGCTATAGGGATAACACTGCATTACACTAAAGCGTTAAAGACTTCAATTCGCTAAAGTATTAAATCAGTAGTCTAAAATTTTTTTATTTTTTTTCGGAAAACGCTTGACAATGCCCGGCCTATGTGCTATACTGATGCCAGAGTTAAGAGAGAGGAGCGAACACCATGACCACCTACACCATCGACCGCCTGACCCACGCGAACGCCGGGATTGCCCGTGAATGGGCCCTCTGCCGGTACTATAAGGTTGAGCGCACGGCACACGACGCCCTGCCCTACGACAAGGGCAGCGACCTTGACGCCGCCGGGAAGCACATCTCCATAAAGGCTTCCGCCTTTACTCTGATGAGTGGTAGCCTGTGCGAAGGCCGGGACACCTTTGACGGCATCTGGAACCTTTATGCCGAGCGTGTCCACTCCGACACCTTCGCCTATGTGACCGAAGACTTCAAGGTCTACGAGATGAACCTTGGCGAGTTCAAGCGGTTCGTATATGCCTTCGGACGGCTGGAAGCCGAAAGCGAGAAGAACGGCGGGGCACTGAAAATCCGGCTCCGCAAGGAATCCGGCAAGATGCTCAAGTGGCTGGCCGATAAGGCCGCCGCTTGAGCCCCGCAAAAAAAATTCAAAAACCCCTTGACAAACACCCCATAAGGTGCTATAATGTAGGCACAAAGGGCGAGGGAAGGTATGGCAGAGCCCAAGACGCCATAAGGCTGAGGGTGCGACCCACGGGAGTCTGTAAGACCTACTAACAGCGCAGATATGCGACCGACCCGATGACCCCTACCGCATGGAGTCCTGTTGTGCGGTATATAAATGTGAACCAATCTCCTAAGACGAGAACCCCGACTCTGGGTAGCCGATGAAATAGGCGGTGAGAGGGAGTCAGCCGCTGGAAGGGGGACGGCAGGACGCGGCAAGCCAAGAGAGCTATAAAACGGCTCTCTTGGCGCCCGGGCGAAATTTTTTTTCAAAAGGGGCTTGACAACGCTCCAAAAGTGTGCTATACTACTATCAGAAAGTGAGGGTGATACAAATGAAACATTGGTTTTGTGAAGAAATGGTAACTGGCGAACAGTTCCTCGTGTGCGCTGATGACCTGCTCGAAGCGTATAGGATTGCCGAGGAAATTGGCGCTGACTTCTCCTGCGGCTGTGAGCGCGAACCCGATGTGTATATTAACCCTGAGCCGCTGACCGAGGATGAAGCCGAAGCCACAGGGCTTGACGAATACTAAGGAGGTAAAAAACTAATGTTGTATCTCGATGATGTTATCGAAAAGCTGATGAACTTGGATGACCAAACCTGCCCTTGCGAGGTGGGCATCCCCTGTCCCTATCGTGACGAAACGCTGAAAGATGCGTATTGCTATCGGGGTTCCTGCCTGGATGGCATGGTCAAGCAAATCCGCAAAATGGTGAAAGGGGACAGCTAATCTGCCCCCTCCACCGCCCGGGCGGCCAAAATTTTTGAAATTGCCTATTGACAAATTAAAAATACTATGGTATAATTTCAGTAGAAAGAGAAAAGGAGCGATTGAAAAATGGCTAACAAGAAAAATCCGTACGCTGTCAAGATGGATGCTGAACAGCTTCAGATGTATCTGCACTTCAAGCGCAGAGGTGGCAAGTCCGCCATGAAAAAGGGCAAGGGCAGCTACAACCGCCAAGAGCAGAAGAAAATGGTAAAGGAGTGGTAGGAAATGACAATCGCAGAACTTGTGCGCTACTTGCCTTATGCGCCTAACCAAGCCCAAGATGTTGTGGTTTTGGACCGAAAAACCTATGACCGCCTACTGCGAAAAGCAAAAAAGCTTGACGAAGTTCTCAAACACTTGCGCGACATCTATAAAAACACAGAAAAGTAAAATGAAAATGGGGTTGCCCTCTTGGGTAGCCCCATTTTTCTTTTTCTATCGAGTTTCCAATTCGTTCCATCTGCGGCCCGGGCGCAATTTTTTTTTGATTTTTTGAAAATACCTCTTGACTTTTTGGGGTCATTGTGCTATACTATAATCACTGAGGGAGAGGGAACGGCTTCCCACCCTGTTCGTGGCAAGCAGTACAAAGGGTACTGAAATGAGTGCCTGAAACAAGCGCCACCTAAGCCGTTTTCATTTGATTTCTTCTTCATTTCCTTTCTGTTTCCTTTCTCTTTCTGCGGAGATGCCCCACTTAGGTGGGGTATCTTTGCGTTTGGCCGCGCGTGCTCGGACGATGTGCGCCCGGCACGCGCGGTGTTCGCGTCAACTGGCAATTTGCACAAATTTCACCGCGATTCTTTATGCAAAATTACGACTTGATTTTTTCCCATAATAGTGCTATACTATCATTATAAAAATGAAGAAAGGAACCGAACCCATGATTGACCTGCCAAATGAGAAAATTATTGTGGTAGATACTGAAACCACAAACTCCCTTGATGACCCTATCTGCTATGATGTGGGCTTTGCTGTTGTGGATGTTTTCGGAAATGTTTACGAGCATTACTCCTATGTTGTTTCCGAAATCTTCCTTGATGAAGAGCTGATGGCATCTGCCTATTTCATCGACAAAATCCCCCAGTATTGGGAAGAAATCAGAGAGGGCAAGCGCAAACTGGCAAAGTTTTCCACAATCCGTTTCAAGTTTGCTGACACCTGTAAAAAGTGGGGCGTTCGCATTATCGCCGCCCACAACGCAAGATTTGACTATCGCTCCCTGAACCTGACCCAGCGTTTTCTGACTTCCTCCAAGTATCGGTATTTCTTCCCCTACGGCGTGGAGATTTGGGATACTCTGAAAATGAGTCGTGAGGTGCTTAACAAATCCGATGAATACGGCGAATTTTGCTACAACAACGAATTTCTGACGAAACGCCTTTGTAAGCGTTTCACCGCCGAAATCATTTTCCGTTTTCTGACAGGTTGCCTTGACTTTGAGGAAGCGCACACAGGGCTTGAGGATGTGATGATTGAAAAGGAAATTTTTTCCTACTGCGTCAAGGCAAAACCCGAAATCAACGGTAGGCTGTGGGGGAACTGACCCCACGGCCGCCGCCCGGGCGCCCGTCAAAATGCACAAAACAAGACTTGAAAACTTTATGATTTTTGTGCATTTTGACTATTGCAATCGCCCCCCCAATGTGCTATACTATAATCGTTCCAAGGGAGAGCGACCTAACGAGTAAGGTAGCACCAAGGCCCAAAAAAATTTTGGGAAATGTGAAAAAACCTCTTGACATTTCGCTCAAACTGTGGTACAATAAAATCACAAAAGGGGAAGGAAAACCCCCCAAACCAGAAAGGGTTGATACCATGAGTAACTCCACCAAGATGACCAATCGCATCGCTCTCACCATCGCCATCGCCGCCATCGGCGAAAGCAACGCCGAAGCCACCGAGAAGCTCAACAAGATGCTTGAGCAGCTCGACAAGAAGAACGCCGCCCCCAAGAAGCTGACGGCTCAGCAGGAGAAGAATGAGGGCATCAAGGGCGACATTCTCTCCTTCCTCGTGGAGAACGCCGACAACGGCTACACCGTCAGCGACCTGCTGAAGCTCGTTCCCTCGCTGGAGGGTGACAGCAACCAGCACGCCTCGGCCCTGCTTCGGGCGCTCGTCCTCGCTGGGAGCGTCACCAAGTACACCGAGAAGCGCCGCACCTACTTCAAGGCGGCGTAAGCTGACCCCCAGGGGGCGGAGAAATCCGCCCCCCACTTTTTTACAGCGACACTTTAATGATTTAGTGTAATGGGGGCCCGGGCGCCAATTTCCAAAAATTACCTCTTGACTTCTGCCTGTGAATGTGCTATACTACCAGTAGAAAGGAGGTAGAGCATGGGACAGCTTGAAGCCCTGTTGAAACTGGGCTTGACCGAAGCCGAAGCAAAAGAGGTTTTGGAAGCTGACCGCAAGATTGACAAAGGCGAGAAAATGCCTTTTGACTTGACCAAAGAGCAGGAAAAGGCAACTCGCGCCATGCGGCAGGCTGACCGCAAGCCCTTTGTGCCGAAGCTGGAAAAGCGTGAGCGCAAGCCCAACGAAGCGAAGAGGGAAATCATTCAGGTACTTGATGAAGCCCTCACCGACCTCGTAGACGATGTTACTGTTACCAATCCTGAGCGACAGATTGACTTCGTTTACAATGATGTAAAGTACCGCATCGTGCTGAGTGCCCCTCGCAAGTGAGGGGCACTTCCTCTATTTAGCGTAATGAAGCGCCCGGGCGCTGGTAAAAATTTCCAACGAATTTTTTGAAAAAAGGTATTGACATTTAGCCCCTCTTGTGCTATACTATAATCGTTCCAAGGGGGAAGGGCCCTGAACCAAGGAACTACAAAGGGGGAACACGCAGTCAGCCCCATGAGTATCAAATAATGCCCTGCGGTGACAGTTAGGGAGTATGGTGCTACGCTGACCGAGGGACTTTTCAAAGAGCGAAAAGGCATACCAACCACCAGCGGAAGTGTCCTTGCTAGGGACAGGGGGAAAGAAGTAGCGGCAGGCTTTTGTGAGGAGGCACTTTTTCTCGGCCCACGGAGAAAAATGTAGGCACCCCCTAGATAGGGCGGCTGAGCCAAGTAGGTAAGAGCCAGATGCAATGCGAGCGAGGAATTCCACCTCTCAACACGCAGAAGCGGCCACGAACAGCAAGAGTGCCGCCCTTGCGGGCTTTTTTGAGTTAGCAATGGCTAACCACCCGGGCGCCCGTCATTTTGCACAAAAATCCAGGAGCAGGTAATGAAATTTTGTGCAAAATGCCATCTTGATTTTTTCTGAAAATGTGCTATACTATAATCACAAAGGGCAAGGAAAGGAGAAAGCAAGATGGATTTGTTCCGTATCTCTCTTGACCCCACGGTTCAAGAAATCATGGTAATGATTGAAGATGCCTGCACCGATACCACCCATCATCACGATTGCTATGACTTCCTGTGCGGCGTCTGCGACATTAACCAGAACGGCGAAACCAAAACCGTCTTTCTGCACAAAGATTGGGATTTTGTCATCAAAGTTCCCAATTATTACCACTACGCAAACCACAACTACTGCCAGCTTGAAGCCGACAACTATAAAAAGGCTTGCGCCTATCGTGTGGAGCGTGTCCTGCTGGAAACTGCTTTGCTCTGCACCCTCAAGAATGGGATTCAGCTCTATGTTCAGCCCCGATACACGATTGACAACAACGACTACTTTGACGATGCTGGTAATCGTCACCGCTTGCAGAGGAAATGCAACGCCCACCGCAAGCCCATTGTTAGCAAGGTAGCAAATGGAATGTATGACGGCTTCAGGCTCAACAATCTTTGGCTCGCTCGCACGATTCAGCTTTACGGCAAAAAGTTCATGCGTTCCCTTGAGAAGTGGACGATGGAAAACAAGATTGGCGACCTACACGACTGTAATGTTGGATGGATGAACAACAAGCCCATCATCCTTGACTATTCAGGGTATTTTGGACATTAAGGGAGGGTAAAAAATGGCAAGACCGCCGCCTGTAATCCTGTAAGAATTTGTTGAATTTTGAATTTTAGCACGTGCGTATTTGATGTTAATTCCCCTGGCAAACGCAAATTTTTTCGTATTGATTTTTTGTGAAATGCGTAAAAAACGATACCGCTGTCAACTTTCTTTACAAGTATTCTTTCATCCAAGCGTATCATGGACGAAAGCAAACATGAAAGAGCTCTTTTAATCGCTTAGAGGACAGGGACGCCTGTCCTCTAAACATTTTTGCTAGGGCGCCCGGGCGGCGTTTTTCCAAAAATTCCCATAAAAAAATACTTGACTTTTATAAAAAATTATGCTATAATAAGGGTACAAAAGATGAAGGAGAGATTGAGATGAAGATTTTTCTGCTTGCCGTTCTCGCCGCTTATCTGGCGATTGACCTGACCGCCGCTTTCGTGAAGTGGTTCCAAGCCAAGGGAACTAGGGCCTATTGGCATGGGTTCGCTGATGTGGTGCTGACCGCCGCTGTGATGTTTGGCTTTGTTAAGCTGTTGGAGGTGCTGTAAAATGCTTATTCTGTTCATCGTCTGCACTTTCGCAAATGTGGTGCTTTCCACTATCAAAAGTGTAATGACTATCAAGGGCGGCAAAATCAACGCCGCTATTTGGAACGCTCTTGCGTTTGGCCTGTATTCCTACATTGTTGTGCTGACCGCAACCGCTGACATTTCCACCTGGGGCAAGGTCGCAATTACTATGGGTTGTAATCTTGTCGGCGTGTTCGGCGTAAAACTGTTTGAGGAAAAGCTGAGAAAAGACCGCCTGTGGAAAGTGGAAATGACTGTCTTAGCCGCTGACGCTGACGCTATGCACGAGGCATTAGAATGGGCTAAAATTCCTAATCACTATGTAAAGGCAGGACGCCACGCTGTTTTCTCCTGCTTCTGCGAAACCAAACAGCAAACGCAAGACGCAATCACGATTGGCGCAGGCTACGGCGCAAAATACTTCGCCAGCGAAACCACCCTTACCCCCTGATTACAGGGGGTAATCGCGCCCGGGCGCAAATTTTTCCAAAAACCCCCTTGACAATTCTTTGAAAGTGTGCTATACTACTATTAGAAAGTGAGGGAGATAACAATGACTAAGGCAATTTACTTTGACATGGATGGAACTATCGCTGACCTGTACGGCGTGGATGGATGGCTTGACTACCTGTGCGCCGAAAAGACGAAGCCCTATCGGGAAGCAAAGCCCCTTGTGGATATGCGAAAGCTCGGCAAACTGCTGAATACCCTGCAAGAGCAGGGGTGGGAAATCGGGATTATCTCGTGGCTCTCCAAAAGCGGCTCCGATGCCTACAATGAGCGAGTGGCGCAGACGAAAGAAAAGTGGCTTGCCAAGCATCTCGGCTCTGTGACCTTTGACGAAATCAAAATCGCAAAGCACGGAACTCCGAAACAGTTTCTTGCAAATCACGCTTTCGGTATCCTGTTTGATGACGAACAGCGCAACCGTGATAACTGGCTTGGCGAAGCCTACGACGTTCACAACATTCTCGAAGTTCTTACCATTCTCGCCGCGTGAGTTTGCGGGGTTATCCCCGCAAACCCGCCGCCCGGGCGGCGGGCAAATTGCACAAAAGAGGGCCTAAAATTTTAACGATTTTTGTGCACTTTGACTATTGCAATCTATGGGTAGATGTGCTATACTGTTATCGTCAAGAGGGGAAAGGCACTCGGCAAAGTGGCCGAGCCCCCTACGGGGATAAGCGAATAGGCGAGCCTGTCTGCAAGCGGTAGTAGCCGAAAGCAAACGCTGAAAAAAAGTTGCAGATTTTTTTCAAAACCTCTTGACAAACCCCAGCGAGTATGCTATAATAGGCACGTAATCAAGGGGAGCCGAACCCCACAAACGGAGAAAGGGTTGATACCATGACTACTTCCAAGATGACGAACCGCATCGCTCTGACCTACGCTCTCGACAACCTGCCTGACGCTCCCGCCGATGTGCGTGAGAAGCTTCAGAACATGATCGCCCAGCTGGACAAGAAGAACGCTTCCCCGAAGAAGCTGACCGCCCAGCAGGAGAAGAACGAGGGCGTCAAGGCTGACCTGCTCGGCTTCCTGTCCGACCACGAGGGCGAGGGCTTCACGGTGAGCGACCTGTTGAAGCAGGTTCCTGCCTGTGAGGGCGACAGCAATCAGCACGTTTCTGCCCTGATGCGTGCGCTGGTGCTGGCTGGCTCCGTGGAGAAGTACACGGAGAAGCGGCGCACCTACTTCCGCCTGGTGGTGGGCGAGTAATCGCCCCCACCCCCCACGGGGCTTCACCGCTTTACTGCGGTGAAGCGCCCGGGCGCCGAAATTTTTTTCAAGAACCTATTGACAAACCGATTTGAACCTGCTATAATAGGTAGCAGAAAGGGGGAAATGAAATGGCCGAAACGCAAAAGGAGAAAATCATGCGTATTCTCAATGTGAGTGCGGCTGAGGCTGAGGAAATCATGGCTTACGATAAGGCAGTTGACCAAGGCAAGCCGACCAAGTATGACCTGACAAAAGAGCAGGAGAAGGAAGTCCGCAAGTATCGGCAGGCCGACAGAGCACCTACGGCCTACAACTTTACCAAGCGTGAGCGCAAGCCCAATGCCACCAAGGAAGGAATTGTCGCTGAAATTGCTAAGTTTCTCGCAGAAAATAGCAGTTTTGCCACGGAAAATGTTGAAATCACCAACAAAAACCGTGAGATTACTTTCCGAGTGGCAGACGATACTTTCACTTGGACGCTCGTGCAGAAACGCAAGCCCAAAAACTGACATTTTCCCCGCAATTTTTAACAAAATTGCGGGGAAAACCTTATTTTTTTACCAAAAATTCACTGATTTAGTCTAAAAAAGTGCGCCCGGATTTGATTTTTTGAAAAAATTTTGTTATAATTTAATTATAAAGGATGTGAAATAATAAAATGAATGTAACACGAATTATTGATGACATTGGGCGTGTCGCTATTCCAAAAGACATTAGACGCTCTTTCCGCTGGATGGGCGGAGATGAAATTGAAATCATTCCTGATGAACAAGAAGGGACTATCCTTTTGCGGCCTTACCACAATGATACCGCAAGAAAGTTAGAAAAACTTCGTGAGGAATGGACTAATCACCCTACTATTGTAGCAGAATTTGACAAGTTAATTGACATGGTTAGCGAAAAAGCATAACCGCCCGGGCCGAAAAATTTAGATTTTTCGGCCTACTTTTTTCAAAAAAGGTATTGACAAACTTCCAAGAGTGTGCTATAATGAAGGCACAAAACGAGAGAGGAGAAAAGAAAATGACCCTTTACAGCGTATCTTACTTCTGCGGCGATGAGGAAATCCCCTGCGCCCTGTTCTCTGACACCACCCCCGAAGAGGTTATCATGACCTTCTGTGACGCTCTCTTTGATACGGTTGTCGACTGCACCTGCGTGCAGATGACCAATCTGGACACGATGCAGATGGTCTACGAGGTCACGCCTTGTGACCCCGAACCTTGGGGCATTGACGATGACTGCGGCTTTGACCCCTACATGGGGTGCTATACTGATGACTGCTGAGGAGGATAAACAATGAAGAAAGCAATCAAGCGTTGGCAGTTTTGCCGCTGGATGGGGATGCCGTTCAGCAAGTGCGTCAAGGCGTTCCTGTTTGGTAAGGACGTTTTCAAGGTGGGGTAATCCCCGCCTTGAGCGCCCGGGCCAAAATTTTTCAAAAAAGGTATTGACAAATAGCCGCTAATGTGCTATACTGTATCCAGAAAGTGAGGGATACAGAAAATGAAAAACGAAGTTCGCTATGAAGATTACCGCATCGGGCGTGATGTGTACACCGTCAAGCTGACGCACCTGCCGCAAGGTGGTTTCTTCTATAACCCTGTTGTGCGTGTGCAGGTGATGAAGTGGCATCTGCCGCCCCGTACCCTGTGGGAGCGTATCACCGAATGGTGGAAATACAGCATTTCCGATTGGGAATGGGACCCCACTCTGACGGAGGCTTCGCTTGATGCCTACTGCATCGACAAATGCAACCTTGAAACGGCGAAACGCATCGCAATCGAGAGGGGTAACAAGGAATGGGAGGCTCTGTGAGCCTCCCGCCGCCCGGGCGCAACTTTTTTCAAAAAACCTATTGACTTTTTCTCTGACTTGTGCTATACTATAACCACGATGAGGGAAGCGAAGGCAAGCCCCACCGAATAAAAAAAAGGAGATTCGAAAAAATGCTGAATTACCTCGTGGAAAAAGCCGTTCGTGAGATGAAGAAAGCCATGCGTCGCGTCGAATCGTTTCGCGCCCTGTCTGAGTTCCTGCCGCAGCAGGCCGAGGGCGAATGGTTCACCGTCGCCGACATTCGCAAGGAATACCCCGACGCAAGCTCCAACATCCTCGCCCACTATCTGAGCCGCAGCTGGGGGCTTGGCGTGCGCATCAAGGTGTTCTACGATGCCGTCGAAATCAAATGCCAGCCCTTCACCGTGGAAATGTACGACTACGAAACCCACAAGTTCAAGAAAGTCACGTTTGACAGCTACAAGGTCAACGCCTATGCGCTGATGCCCTCCACGCGCTAAGCGTGAGGGCTTCGGCCCGGGCGCCGAGTTAGCCTATGCTAACCGAAAATTTTTTTCAAAAACCTATTGACAATTCGCCAAGAGTGTGCTATACTGTAAGCACATTGAGGGTGGTGGCCGAACACCAAGGAGATTTGACTGTGAACAGCACTTACTTTGAGCGTGAAATCCAGAACATTGAAAGTGAGGACTTGCGCGACTTCGTGCGCTTCTTCTTCAATGAGAGGGTGGGCGCGTGGTTCTTCGAGAGTGGCGCGTCTGCTTCGGGGAAGTATCACCCCAAATTCACCCAGGGGTATGGTGGTCTTGTGCGCCACACTCGTGCCGTGGAGTGGGTCTGTGAGGAACTTCTGCGTATGAGTTCCTACGCCTACATGAAAGCCGAATACAAGGACTATGCGAGGGTTGCCTGCCTGCTCCACGATACGCGCAAGTATGGAAGCGGCGACACCGAGGACAAGGAGTGCTATACCCAGCACGGCAGGCTTGCCGCTGACGCTGTGGCGGCGGCGTGGCTCTCGTTCTTCGACCAGGGGGAAGCCCCCGAACTGCTCTTGATGGCGATTCGCGCCCACATGGGGCAATGGGTAGAGGACAGGGACGACCGCCCCTTTACCAACATCGACAGGCTCGTTCACATGGCTGACTACATCGCCAGCCGCCCCTTCTGGGACATTCCTGAAATCAGGGCCGAATACGAAAACGATGCGCTTGCGCAAAATGAAGCCTTGAATAAAGCAATCCTTGACCTTGCCCCCTAACAAGGGGGCGAGCGCCCGGGCGCCGTTAAGAAATTTAACAAAAGTTGATGTTGACATTTGGGGCGGTTTGTGCTATACTATAATCGTTCCAGGGGGGAGAGAAACACTCCAAAGGACAGCAGAAACAGTTAAGACCACAGAAACGAATTTGGAGACTGGCTCTGAAAATTTCAAAGAAAATTTGAAATCCCCCCTTGACAAACCGCCGCGAATGTGCTATAATAAGGGTGTCAATGAGAGAGGGAAACCTCCTCTGACAAATAAAAAAATGGGTAGCGACCTACCGCTAGAAAAGGAGACGATACTATGACTACCAAGACCGAGAAGATGACCAACCGCAAGGCTCTGACCTTCTGCATCGACACCTACGACCTGCCTACCGAGGTCAAGGACAAGCTGACCGCCATGATCGCCGCCCTCGACAAGAAAACCTCTGCCGAGCGCAAGCCCACCGCCAAGCAGACCGAGAACGCCGATGTGCGCTCCGCCGTGGTGGAGTTCATCAACGAGAACGCCGAGGGCAACGGCTTCACCTGCTCCGACCTCATCAAGGTCTGCCCCGCCGTGGAGGGCAAGTCCAACCAGTATGTGTCCGCCATCCTGCGGCAGGCTGTGCTGGCTGGCGAGGTCAGCAAGGGCACTGTCAAGCGGCGCACCTACTTCGCCCCTGTCGGCGTCTATGACGCCGCCGAGGGTGAGGGCGAGGGGGAGTAATCCCCCTCCCCACCCCCCGCAGAACGCCTCAGCGCTTTAGGGCGCTGAGGCGCCCGGGCGCAAATTTTTTTCATTTGGGTATTGACAAGTGGCGCAATCTATGCTATAATGAGGGCACAAAACAAGAGAGGAGAAAAGAAGGTTTAGGGTTTGGGTTGACGAGTTGG
>JAEEGL014228122.1_pt1 | contig 24596 bp, 17 predicted proteins | sample 9134231 | NCBI WGS metagenome assembly JAEEGL01 (sample SAMN16246548, study PRJNA631951) | gut metagenome | biome: gut microbiome; feature: rumen; material: fiber-attached | host: Bos | place: Iran: Karaj | collected 2018-10
GAGGCCGATTATGACCATGCGGAAGGGGTTGATGGCGAAAGCCGTGCAGCAGATGACGGCACCGGCGATAGATACCGATGCGCCGATGTCGAAGTGCAGGTACTTGTTCACAATCTTGGCCAGGATGTCAAGGCCGCCGGTGGAGGCGTTGATGCTGAACATCAGTGCCTGTGCGGCGCTGAGCAGCAGCACGAAGCAGCAGAGGTCGAGCCACGGGTCGCCCATGATGGATGCCGAGCCGGTGATGGGGTTGGGGTTGGCCAGAATGTACTCGCCGGCAGCGTTCTTGGCGTCCCACGGCAGTATCTTGGCCCACAGGTCGGCCAAGGGGCCGAGGATAAGGGCTGTATAGACTGTCTTGGCGCCGAACTCCTTGTTGATAAGCAGGAACGCCAGTATCAGCAGCACAATATTGATGACCATGATGAGGGTGCCGAGCGAGATGTATATGCCCATGCCCTCGAATATCTTGGTCAGCACAATGGAGAGACCGCTGATGGTGCCGATGATAAGCTTGCTCGGTACGAGGAAGTAGTAGACGGCGGCAGCCGTGACGGCCATGCCCAGCGTCATGATGATCAGTTCTTTCCAGAATTTGAAGGTGCCCATGTATTTGACGAATTCCGTCAGGGCGTTTTTGATGTTTAAGCTCATGTTGTTATTGTTGTTATTATTGTTTTGTTGTTTTATTTCGTAACCTGTAACCTGTAACCCGTAACCTGTAACCCGTAACCCGTAACCTGTAACCCGTAACCCGTAACCTTTATCACACCTCCGCGTGCACTTCGCGGCCTTCGACGTATATGGCCGTCATGGGGCGTGCGGGGCAGTAGTACTCGCAGGCGCCGCAGCCGAGGCAGCGGGCCTCGTTGACGGCGGGCTTGCCGTCAACCATCTGAATGGCCGATGACGGGCAGTGGCGTGCGCAGGTGCCGCAGCCTATGCAGTTGTCTTTCAGCACCACGGCCACGCCGATGCTGATGGCTGTCTTCTCCTCTTTCGTCACAGGCTGTATGGCTCCCGCCGGGCACACCTCGCTGCAGCGTGTGCAGGCCATGCGGCAGTAGCCGTCGCGGTAGCTCATCTCCGGCTGCATCAGGCTCTCCAGCTTGGTCGACGGGCGCAGCACCTTCTCCGGGCACTGGCTCACGCAGAGCTGGCAGGCGGTGCAGCGTGTGCTGAAGTTCTTCAGGCTCTTGGCGCCGAAGGGCTTCAGCGGCGTCTTGCGCAGGGGCACCTGCTTGTCCGTCAAGGCTGCCAAGCCGCCGTCCACTTTCTTGTCCTGCGCCTGAACGGCCATGGCGGCTCCCACGGCCACGGTGCCCGCCACAAACTTGCGGCGGCTGCCGTCTACGCTCTGGCTCTTGGGCTCTCCGCCCTTGGGACCGAAAGTGACAGCCCCTTGCTTGCATTCACCTATGCAGGTGAAGCAGTTGACGCAGCGGCTGCTGTCCACTGTCTTGCCGCCGTCGATGTCGATGCACATGCTCTTGCAGCGTTGTTCGCACTTGTGGCAGCCAACGCACTTGTCGGCGTCGATGCGTATGCCTATGAGGCGGTGCTTGCCCACCAGGCCCAGCAGTGTGCCCACGGGGCAGAAGGTGTTGCACCACAGGCGTCCGCCCAAGAAACTCATGAGGCCTATCACCGCCAGCGTGACGATGGCCACCCACTGCGCCACACCCGTGGCGTGTAGCCCCGTGACCATGCGCGCATAGGCGCCGTAGGGCGCTATCAGCACTGCTATGCTGTTGAGCCCCACCAACATGGCCAGCACGAAGAGTGCCAGCACCATGTAGCGCAGCCAGTTAAGCGGCTTGTGGTAGCGGTAGGGGCGCTTCTTGCCGAAGATAATCTTATGGAACCATATCACCACGTCCTGGAAGATGCCCATGGGGCACACCACGGCGCAGTAGAAGCGGCCTATCAGTGCGGTTACCGCCAGTATGGCCACCACCACTGCCACGTTCAGCGCCAGCACGGCCGGCAGCAGTTGCACCTTGGGCATCCAGCCCAGCCAGTGGCGCAGCACGCCGGTGGTGTCCAGCAGCAGAGCCGTGATGCCGAGCAGCATTACCGCTGCCAGCACAATGCGAATATACTTCAATGCCTTCATATCTTGATTGTCAATTTTCTACTTTCAGTTTCCAGTACACCGCCAGGCCGGCCACGCTCTTGATGCCCGTCTTCTTGGTGATGCTCTTGCGGTGGGTGTTCACCGTGTTCACCGCAATCTTCAGCCGTTCGGCTATCTCCTTGCTGCTCAGCCCCTGCGCCACCAGTTCCAGCACTTCCTGCTCGCGGTCGCTCAGCTGGTAGTCCTCCGGCGGCAGCAGCAGCAGCTCCTCAATCATGGCGTGCTTCTCCAGGTCGCGGCTCAGCTGCATGATGTCGAACACCAGCTCCATCATCTCCTCGTTCAGGCGCTCGCCGGGAATGTACTTGTAGATAATCTGCGTCAGGTCCGAGAGCTTGTCCTTGATGTTGTCGTGGCTCTTGATATATTGGTTGTTAAGGCGCTCGCCGTTGCGCATGGCCTCGAGCATCTGGCTCAGGTTGCGCTCCTCGTGCTTCACGTGGTCGCTCACCTCGCGGCAGTAGTCGGAGAAGTATTTCTTCAGTATCGCCGCCGACTGCTCGCCCGCCGAGTCGGCTATATGGTCCAGGTGGTGCTGCATGTGCGGCAGGCGCTCCTCAATGTAGTAGCGGTGCGAAGCCTGCAGGTGCTCGGCCACCACGCGGCTGTCTATGCGTGCCACCTCCTCGTCATCCGGCGTATAGTCGTCGAACGAGTATATGTTGCACACCGTCAGGAAGAAATTCTCGTCCACGCCATGTTCGCGGCACACCTCCTTGACGCTCCTCTCGCCGAAGCCCAGGGGGATGCCGAAGCGCGGCAGCATAAGTATCAGGTCGTAGTTCGACGCCACCATGTCGGCCATTTTCATGCGGCCTGTGAATATCGTTCTTTTCATTGTATTACAACTATAAAGGTTGTTCGCTCGTGCGAAACCACGGTGCAAAGATACGAAAAAAAAAACATACGGTAGCCTTATTTTTTATATATGGTATAGGAGTTGTAGCCGCACACGCCGTGTCCGCTCCGACACCCCTCCGGCCCCTCTCCGACAGAAAACCGTAGAACAACCGTAGAACAGTCGGACCGGGTACGGAGGGGCTACGTAGCAACACCGGTGTTCCAATGGCTCCCATCTGGGGGTATGCCGAGGGCCTATTGAAGACCTTTTGAAGGCCTATTGCGGGGCTGGCGAGACAGGGATATCCACACCATCTTTTTTCTGAACACGAATGACACGAATAATACGAATCATTCGTCGGATTTGTAAGATTCGTGGTCGTTTTCTTCAACGCGAATTACCGTAATTGACCGTGAATTATCATGAATTATTGTTAGTTCAAGTAGAAAATGCAACCTATGGGGTAATAAAGAGGCTCCAAAAAACAATTTTTTAGTATATTTGCAGGTTAAATATTTATGATGCAGGAGTAATAAATAACATAAAAACAGCGATATGAAGCGTATTTTGGTTTTACTTTCGGCGGCTGTGCTGCTGGCGGGTTGCTGCCAGAAGCATGACGAGGCGCCGCGCAACGTCATCCTCATTGTGGGCGACGGCATGGGTGTGGCACAGGTATACAGCTCGGTGGTGGCTGAGAAGGGCGACAACAGTGCTTTCCTGCGCTTCCCCTTCACGGGCTTCTCGCGCACCTATTCGCTCAACAAGTACCGCACCGACTCGTCGGCCGGCGGCACGGCCCTGACCACTGGGGAGAAGGTGGAGAACTACCACGTGAACTGGGCGCCCGATTCGTCGCGTCACCGCACCATATTCGACGACGCTGTGGCCCACGGCTTGCTGACGGGCTTCGTGGTGACGAGCGACTGCATGGACGCCACGCCAGCCTCGACCTACGGGCATGTGCCGTACCGCAAGATGTACGACACGCTGACGGTGCAGTTGGCGCAGTGCCAGCACAGTGTGATGGTGGGTGGCGGTTACAAGTACTTCCTGCCGGAGAACCGCAAGGACAGCCTGGCACCGCTGGACACCCTCACGGCACGCGGCTACACGGTGGTGCGCACGCTGGAGGAGGTGTTGGGCTTTGAAGGCGACCGTCTGGTGGGCCTCCTATACGACGGCGACCCGCTGCCGGAGCCCGAGCGCGGCGATGTGCTGCGCCCTGCCTCGATGAAAGCCATCGAGATGCTGAGCCGCAACAAGAAGGGCTTCTGCATGATGATAGAGGGTTCGCAGATTGACTGGGCCTGCCACAACAACGACTCGGCCTACTTGCGCGCCGAGATGGCGGACTTCGAGCTGATGCTGCATGCCGTGCTCGACTGGGCCGAGAAGGACGGCAACACGCTGGTGGTGGTCACTGCCGACCACGAGACCGGCGGCCTGACGTTGCCCAGCGGCGACATCGAGGAAGGCCTCAACGACTACCGCTTCCACTGGGGCAGCCATACGGGCTGCATGGTGCCGGTGTTCGCCTACGGCCCCGGTGCCGAGCGCTTCAGCGGCATACAGGAGAATACCGATATACCGCGCAAGATACGCGAAATAATGGGTTGGAATGATTAAGTTCTGTGTTAGACTGGTGCAGCGCTGGCTGCCAGAGCCCTTCATCTTCGCCATACTGCTGACCGTTGTGGCGGCGGCGGTGGCCATGGGGGTGTGCAGCCAGAGCCTCGTGGAGGTGCTGGAGCACTGGGGCGGGGGAGTGTGGAACCTGCTGGCTTTCGCCATGCAGATGGCCTTGGTGCTGGTGTGCGGCAGCGCATTGGCGGCGGCTCCGTCGGTGAAGCGTGGCATCGACGCTCTGGCGCGCCTGCCCAAGAGTCCGGCGGCGGCCATAGCACTGGTGACCTTGGTCTCGGCGCTGGCCTGCTGGCTCAACTGGGGCTTCGGCCTCATAGTGGGCGTGGTGTTCGCCAAGGCCATAGCGCGACAGCTGCAGGGCGTCGACTACCGCCTGCTGATAGCGTCGGCCTACAGCGGCTTCGTGGTGTGGCATGCGGGTCTCTCGGGCTCGATACCACTCACCATGGCCACTCCCGGTGAAGCGCTGGTGAAGGCCACCAACGGGGCACTGACGGCCCCGGTGCCTGTGAGCCAGACCATACTGGACCCGCACAACCTGGTGATGGTGCTGTTGGTGATAGTGGCCATCACGGTGGCCAACACGCTGATGCACCCCAAGCAGGGCGCTGTGACGGTGGATCCGGCGCTGCTGGAAGATAGAAGTGAAGGGAATATTGTTAGTAATGTGAAGTCTGGGCGGACGCCGGCGCAGCGCATGGAGCAGAGCCCCGTGCTGGCATGGATTACGGGACTGCTGCTGATAGGCTATCTGGTGCTTAGGCTCGGCTTCCGTGGCGGCACGGTGGACCTCGGGGCGGTCATCATGCTCTTCCTGGCCCTCGGCCTGCTGCTGCATGGCACGCCGGTGGCCTATGTGCGTGCCTTCGGCAAGGCCGCCACAGGTGCCGCGGGCATAATACTGCAGTTCCCGTTCTATGCGGGCATCATGGGCATCATCACAGGCGTGGGGGCGAGTGGCATAAGTCTCGGCAACGTGTTGGCCGAGGGCTGCATACGCATCAGCACACCGGTGACCTATCCGCTGCTGACCTTCCTTTGTGCCGCGTTGCTCAACCTCTTTGTGCCGAGTGGCGGCGGCCACTGGGCCATACAGGCGCCTATCATGTTCACCGCAGGTGCCGAGCTGGGTGTGGACCCCGGTCTGACGGGCACCGCCATAGCGTGGGGCGACGCGTGGACCAACCTCATACAGCCCTTCTGGGCGCTGCCGGCGCTGGCCATTGCCAAGCTGGACGCCAAGGACATCATGGGCTACTGTCTGATAGACCTGCTGATAACCGGCGTCATCATTGCCGGTGGTCTGGTGGTGTGGGCGTTGTGAGAAAGGTGAAAAATGATAATTGATAATTATGTTTGAAGATACATTAAAACACTATCCGGATTTCCCCAAGGAGGGAATAGATTTCATAGATGTGCTGCCGTCGTTGCAAAACAAGCAGGCATTCTCCGAGGCTGTGGCCCAGATAGACAGCTTCTGCACGGCACCCAACGTGGCCACCGTGGAAGCCCGCGGCTTCTTATTTGCGGCGCCGCTGCTCTGCTGCTCGCAGAAGATAGACACTATCGTGCCTATACGCAAGAAGGGCAAGTTGCCGCATGCCGAGGGCGATCTGGTGCGGGTGTGCATAGAGAAGGAATACGGAAGCGACGAGGTGTTCTACCGCCGCAGCGACTTGGCTGCATGTACAGTGAACGGCGACACCATAGAGGTGACGCTGCTTGACGACCTGCTGGCTACGGGTGGTACTGCCGCAGGCATTGCAAAGTCGCTGAACGGCGAGGTGATTGACGGTCGCCGCGTGGTGGTCAAGGAGTTTGTCTTCCTCGTGGAACTGCCCGCCCTTGGCGGACGCAAGATACTGGAGTCCATAGCTCCCGTGCGCTCGCTGGTGAGCCTCGAAGGGGTGGAGTAGTGGCTTTTAGAAGAGTCCTGCGATGACGATGACAAGGAGTGCCACGCAGTAGACAAGCTTGAGCAGGGTGCCGGTGAGGAAGCCTATGAAGGCTCCCGAGGCGGCGCGCAGGGCAGGTTGCCATTCGCGTTGGTTGATATATTCGCCGATAAGTGCTCCGGCAAAAGGCCAGAAGATGACTCCCAGCAGCCCCTGAGGGCCAAAGGGAAGACCGAAGATTGACAGTATCAGGCCTATGTTGCAGCCCCATATACCATATTTGCTGCCGCCGCGGAGTTTGGTGGTTAGCGACGGCACCACGTAGTCGAGTACGGTGATTATTGCCGCTATTATGGCGGTGACGATGAGCATAGTTGCGCTTGCTGTCATCAGCGAGCTGAGCGACGCTATCAGAAGTCCGGCCCAGCTGATGGGAGGCCCGGGCAGGCCAGGAACGACGGCACCGGCGATGCCGATGGCAAGGCATAGGAAGGCAAGGATGATAAGCAATGTATTCATGGGCAAAGTGTATTGAACAAGTTTCTCAGGCGTGGCTGGTCAGCTATGAGGGCGCGCAGTTCCGCCAGCGGTGCCGCATTGGGGCTGTCCGGCAGCCATAGCTTGATATAGCCGGTCTCGGAGTATTTCTCATGAAGATGGTCGAGGCAACGCTGCCAGTGCTGCTCGTGGCTGTAACTGGGGTAGTGCGACAGGCTGTACTCGACGGTGCGGCGCACTATGGTCTCGGGCTCCACATCGCGGTCGGCTTCAGCCACGATGGAGCCGAGGGTGGAGCGTGGCGGCGTGGTGGCCGAGGCGCGGTGGTCTTCGGCAGCTTGTGCTATGGTCTCAATCTCCTCGTCGGTGAACCATTGCCGTAGTTCCTTGCAGGCACGAATCATGCGTCCCGAGGCGATATGGTGAGTCTCGCGGCCTTCGCTAAGGCCTATGTCGTGCATGGCGGCGGCAGTGTAAGCCATGGCTGTGGGCTGCATTTGCATGGCGCGTGCGATGACGCGGCTGGCATGGTCGCGCCGGTGTGCGGCGTCGAAGGCGTCATATTGTGGTAATATGCACTCTTCAACCCATGCCTTGAGGCTTGCGGGCACTGTGTCGTAGCGCCACCATTCGTAAGCCACGCGCGGGCTGCCGTCGTCCATGAACACTATGCCACAGTAGACAAAGCCCTCCTTGTCCATGATATGCCGCATGGCGTGGTTGTCGGCATGGGTGTCCACGCGCAGATGGTCGTAGTGCTCTTTGGCGTAGGCGAAAGCGATGTCGGCGATGCCGTGTGTGTCAGGCATGGCAGCCATGCGGTGCACAGTGGCGTAAGGCGTGATGTCGTCAATCCAGCGTCCGTGGGCTATCACGCCGTAGGTGGGCTCTATGCCCGGTACCACAGCAAAGGTACCAATGGGCTGCCCGTCAGTCTCTATGATGCGTGAGGCGCCGCAGGCTATGTCTTCCTCCACATAGTGGCGTGTGGGGTAGCCCACCCATTGGGTGAAATTGCCATTGGCACGCATCACGCTGCGCGAGTGGTCGTACATCCGCATCACAGTCTCGATGTCGGCTGTGGTGGTATGGCGTATAATTGTCATCAGAAGCGGTGGCCTATGTTGAGGAATACATTTATAGTTTCTGTGCGGTTGCTATAGCCAATGCGCAGGTCTATCGGGCCGAAGAGTGTAGTGTAGCAGTAGCCTATCTGTGCGCCGAAGAGTGTGGGTAGCACAAACATATCCTTTGCATTGTCGCCATGTTGTGCCGCAGAGACACGCATGATTACATAATGGTTGCGTAGCACACGGTAGTGCAACTGCAGCTGTGCCGCTGCGAAGTAGCGCTCCATATATTCCAGATGTCCAATGCCGGCGAAGGGCATCTGCTGCTCCACTTGCTGGCCGAACCATTCGCTGCCTACGGCATTGCGGTAGGCCAGAGGTATTTCATATCCAAGTAGCAGGCGGGAATATATCATGGGTTGTATTGTCAGGCCAGGCAGCAAGGTGATATTGGTGCGCCAATGTGCCGAGAGGTCGTTGAGACCTATCTCGTTGCCCATACCGATGAGGTTGTCGGTACGGTAAAAATATGAGGCATGGAAGCGCATGCCGTGCTGAGGGAAGTACCATTGGTCTTCTGTGTTCAGCTCGGCCGATGCGCGGTAGGAGAGATAGTGCGCGTTCTCCACGTCGAGGGGCTCACCGCTGCTCGACAGGACATTGCCATAGTAGTTGAAATAGTCCCACCGCATACCGGCCTGAATGGAGAAGTCATGGAACTGGAAGTCCACGGGAGTGAAGTCGCCTTGATGGTGGCGGTACTTTATGTTGTGAGTGCGTACGCCGAGGGTATAGATGTCCACGTCGTTGTGGCGGAATGTATAGGCCATGGTGGGGCTGAACACTCGGCGCGTGAATGCTGAGTATTCCAGACGTCCCATGATGCGGCGTCCGAGGCGCAATGTGGCCTGCAGCTTCAAGGGTATGCTTGTGTTTATCGGCAGCTTGGCGCCAAGCTGTATGGCGCCCATCTCTTCGCTGTCGAAGCGGAAGCCGACGCTCACTATGGGTGTGGTGGGCTGGCTGATTTGGGGCCGTGTGCTTTGTCTGGTCTGTATGGGTTGTACGGTGTTTTCGTCAACACTTGTCATGCGATCTTGCCAAGGTGTAGGCCGCAGGTTTTCTGTATGGTGTGCGGGTGTGGCCACTTTGCTGGAGCCATCTATGCGGGCCTTCACGGCGAGCAGGTCGTCACGGTTACGGGCTGCCTCTTCTGCGCCACGCCGTATCAGAGTGTCTATTGCGGTAGAGCTGAAGCTGGCGGCGGAATATCCGCTCACATCAACGTGTATCACCACGTCGCTCATGGCCACGTTCTCATCATATTTGTTCTTGCAGTTGACGTCTATTATCTGGTTGAGCACAGATGCGGCGTCGCCAATGTCGTCGGCTGTCAGCGGGGCGTTCTGCACTGTGACGCCGATGATGATGTCGGCTCCCATGTCGCGCGCCAGGTCGGCAGGGTAGTTGTTCCGCAGGCCGCCGTCGATGAGCACCTTGTCACCCATGCGCACGGGGGTGAACACCCCGGGTATAGCCATTGAGGCGCGCATGGCGCGTATCAAGTAGCCGTCGCGGAAGTCCACCTCGGTGTTGGTCACAATGTCAGTGGCCACGCAGGCGAAGCGAATAGGCAGGCTGTCAAAACTGATGCTGTCCAGATAGCCTGCACAGAGCTGGCGGAAGAGGCGGTTGAGGTTACGCCCACGTATCAGGCCACCTTGTTCAGGTCTGCTGCTGCTGAAGCCACGTATCAAGGCATAGGTGTTCTGTTCTTGCCGTTGCGTCAGCGAGAGCGCCGATGGATCGCTGCGGTCGCTAAGTAGGAAGGTCCAGTCTTGTGAGCGCACCAATGTCTCAATCTGGTCGGTAGAATACCCCACGCAATAGAGCGCGCCTATCAGCGAGCCAATACTGGTGCCGCAGACGATATCGATAGGTATGCCGGCATCCTCGATGGCGCGCAGGGCGCTGATGTGTGCCATACCCTTGGCACCGCCGCCACTGAGCACCACAGCCACTGTGGGACGGTTCTGCTCATTTCGCACTTGGCTCTTGTGAAATTTGCCGTTGTCCGGAAGCTGAATGGAGTCTTTCGGCAGCGGGCGCAGACGGACAAACTCGAGTGGGGAACTGAAGGTGTCGGTAATGTAGCCCTGATGTGATACGAAGACTCGAAGGTCGCTGTCGTATGTGTGTTGACTTATTGTGTATTGACCATCTATGTCGGTTTGTACACTTTCCCGCATATTCGTCACAGTAGCACCTTGCAGCGGCTTCCCTGTTTCGGCATCGACCACCTTGCCGTTCAGTTTGTAATAACCGGTATACTGCGACGATGCGGGCATCGCAATCATCAGCAACAGTATGTACAACAGCTTTTTCATTGTGCTTGCGAATAGATGTCTTTTCTCACGCGCAACGCTTGCAACAGGCCGCGCAGTGTGAGATATACCATGAAGGCGGTCCACAGGATGTTATTCCATGTATGCTCATTGCCTGTGCCGTAGTGATACTTGAGGCCGTAGTAGACGGCGAAGAATGCCGCCGTGGCAACGAACATGGCGTTGCGCATGGTGCGTGTCGCCGTGGCGCCTATGAAGATGCCGTCGAAGAGGAACGCCGCAAAGCCGCACACCGGTATCACAAGCACCCATGTCATGTAGTCGTGGGCAGCGGCAATGACGTCCTGCTGGTCGGTGAAGATGTGCAGGAACTGATTGCCGAAGGCGGCGTAGAGGCCTGTGAACACCACCGTCAATGCCATTCCCCACATGATGAGCAGGCGCACGGCAAGCTTCAGGTGGCGTTGTTGCTTGGCACCAATATGGCGGCCCACCAGGCTCTCGCCGGCATAGGCGAAGCCGTCCATAATATAGCTGAAGAGGGTGAAGAACTGTAGCAGCAGAGCATCGACGGCCAGTATCTGGTCGCTTATGTGCGACGAGGCTGCTGTGATGAATGTGAAGACCCCGGACAGGCAAAGTGTGCGCAGGAAGATGTCGCCGTTGACCTTGAAGAAGCGCTTCATGTCTTTCCATTTCAACGCCTCTTTTATCATCTGTAGTGCTGTTCCTTGGAACGGCTCTTTGCCAAGCAGTCGCAGCTTCTTGCGCAGGAATATGATGCCCAGCGCCAGCCCCGAATAGTTGGCTATCACCGTGCCCAGCGCTACACCGGCGATGTCCCAGTGCAGCACCATCACGAATACAAGCGACGCCGCAATGTTCACGCAGTTGAGGAATATGGCTATCCACATCGGTGTCTTCGAGTCCTGCATGCCGATGAACCATCCCTTTATGGCGTACATGCCCAGTGTGGCCGGTGCCGCCCAGATGCGCACGAAGAAGTAGGTAAGCGCCAGGCCGAGCACATGGTCGCTGCCTTCGAAAATCAACGGCACCGCCAGCGATATAGGCCATTGCAGCACTATCAGTGTCAGCGCTATGCCAAGGGCAATGGCGCAGGCGCGGATGAGTATCTTCACCGCCTCGTCCCACCGCTCGGCGCCGAAGGCTTGGGCTGTGAAACCGCTGGTGCCCATGCGCAAGAAACCGAAGTTCCAGTAGATGAGATTGAATATCTGTGTGCCAATGGCAATGGCACCTATATGGTCGCCCGAGAGGTGCCCCACGATGGCCATATCCACCATGCCGAGCAGCGGCACGGTTATGTTGGTCACTATGTTGGGCAATGCCAGTCCCAGAATCCTCTTGTTCATCTCACCTGTTACCGTTAACCTTTATCTCACGTCGCATTGGGCACAGCCCAGCACGCGGTGCGTGGCAGCGTCACAAACCAATGCCACAACGTGGCTGTTCTCCGGCACAATAGTGAGTGTTCCGAGGTCGTAGTTCGTGTGGTCATTCTTCCGAGAGCCTTCGGTTGTGCCTATGCCGAAGCTCTTACCCCACGAGTCGGTGACCACGGCGCGCAGCATGTGGTTGTGTACGTAGTCCGAGACCACGTTTGTGCCGTCGCACTGTGTGTATGCCAGTGAGTCCTCGGTGATGAGCAGCGTCAGTGTCATAGGGTCGGCGTAGTCGAAGGCCAGCTCGGCGCTCGTGTTGATGTCGACAGTCGAGCCGTTGCATGTGGCTTCCACGGTCAGCTTCACCGCCGGCTCCATTGTCAGGGCTTCCTCGATGCCGCCGCCCAGGTCGTTCATCGAACTTGTGTAGGCCTTGTCTCCGCGGTTGATGTAGGCTGTGGGCAGTGCCAGCGAGCCGTAGCGCTGTTCCCACACCCGTGAGGCCTCCAGCTGCATGCTGGGCTCATTGCCATAGGGGTTGCCCTGGCTGTTGGTTATCGAGGTAACGCTCACCACAATCATCCTATCGCCGTAGGTGTGGTGCAAGTTCTCTATCGTGCGGTCGGCCATCGGGCAGTTGCTGCACAGTGGTCCTGTGTATTTCTCCACGTAGGCGAAGCTCCCTTCGGCCCACAGGTCCTGCCTGTCGCCCATGATTATCAGGCGCTCCTCGTTTTCTATCTTGTCGCAGCACACCATTCCCATGATGCCCATCAGGCCCATTATACCTATCAATATCTTTTTCATATTTTATCCTCCTTAGAAGCTTGTTGTAAGACTAAGTGTCAGGCCGTTGCTCGCCGGCACCTCGCGGCAGACGCCGCCGATGCAGAGCATGCCGCGTCGCTGCTTGCCGTAACCTGCCTGCAGGCGTGTGGCGCCGTTGGTGTAGCCCACGCTCACGTTGTAGTAGTTGCCCTTGCCGTCGTTGTAGGCCAGCTGGTCGCTCACGGAGACAAACCACTTGCTGCCGATGTTCCACTCCACGAGTCCCATCACCCAGTCGCCAAGTCTCGGGTCTGTATGCCCGGCTGCCACGTCGCGGTGGCTGTCGCTGCCCATCCACTCGGCCTCGAAGCGCAGCGAGTGTTTCTTGCTCACTTTCCACGCCACGTCGGCCACCACGATGTTGTTGTGGAACAGGTCGGACGGTTCGCCCTCCACCGCCGGGTTGAAGGCTTGGTAAGAATATACCAGCGTCAGCTTCACTTCCTTGCTGAGCTTGCGTGCCAGTTCCATGGTAGCCTCGCCGAAGAGTAGCGGCCCGAAACCGCTGTTCACGCGGTATCCGTCGGTGCCTGCGCCGCCAATGCTGGTGGTGTCGAGCCCGCACACTATGGCGCTGTTAACATGTATGTCCATGCCGTACTTGCCGCCAAGCCATGTGTCTTTCTTCACCTTCCACATCACGTCGCCCTGCAGCCCCTGCTCGCCCATGTCGTTTGTGGCGTAGGGGTATATGGTCATGAAGGCGTAGGTGTGCTGTCGTGTGATGGCCGGCAGGTAGTTGATGTACAGCTGCTGGCCGGCAACGGTGCGCATCGACTTGAACGACATGTTCTCAACCCTGCGTCCCTGCAGGCTCGCACTGAAGCCGCGCTGCGAGTAGCCCAGCGTGGCCGTCATCACCTGGCCTTCCTTGTACGTGAACCCGTTCATCACCGTCGGGTCCTGCCCCTTGCGGGCATATTCGCCCTGCAGGCTCCATCCGCCCCAGCCCAGCTCGGCCCTCACCGATGCTGCCCCCGAGTTGAGCGGCAGCTTCAGGCGATAGCCTGGTGTCGAGGAACCGATGATTTCCTCGTCCTCGTATTTGCTCACGAAGCCCGCACCGACAATAGCGCGCAGCTTGCTGTCGCGCAGCGAGGGCACCAGTTGCACGATGTTGGCTTCGGCGTCGATGCCGCGCACCAAGCCGTCGCCCAACTCCCAATAGTAGCGCTGCTTTCCGGCCAGCGCCTTGATGGTCACGCCCTCCACGGGACGCAGTGCCACGTTGATGCCGAACAACGCGTTGTCAAGCCCCAGGTAGCGATCCTCGTATGTACGCAGTATCAGGCCCGAGCCGAACTGCTCGTAGAAGTGGCCCAGGGTCACGCTGAGCAGTTTGCTGTTGTAGCCCACGAAGTAGTGCGCCAGCCCCTGGCCCTGCCATTGCGGGTCGAATCCCAGCAGGGGGTTCTGGTAGGCCTCGAAGCGCAGGCCTGCGCTGAAGTCGCCGTTGGTGTACAGAATGTCGGCTCGCGCGTTCATCAGTAGCTTCTCAGGCACGTCCATTGCACCTATGGTGCTGTCGGCACGGCTCATCTGGGCGTCCATTTGAACGTTGCCTGTAACGTGTCCACCCATGATACCCTGGCCGTTGGCCGCAACGGCCAACACCGTAGCTGCCACTGCGACAATGACTTGTTTGATTCTCATGCTATTGGTTGTCTTTGTTTTTATAGTGCAAAATTACAAAAAATTTGTTTATACACTCTTTTTATATTGTAAGGTGTTTTTATTTTTTATCGCTCCTCACCGGTACCGCTCCGTATTTACGTCGTCTGTTTTACGGTTGTTCTACGGTTGTTTAACGATATTAAACCGGCCAACAACCGGTGAACAACCGTAGAACAGTCGGAGGGGAGTCGGAGAGGATACGGAACGACAACGGCGCTTTGGTGTCAAGGTGCAAACGAAATTATTTTGTCGGGTTGAAAAAAAAGTGTATTTTTGCATTTGATTAAAGATAGGAATCAATACACAATAATTATAAGAAACAGTGCAATCATGAAGAAAATCGTGCTTACTTTTGTGGCCGTCGTCGTGTTTGGCGGCATGGCTTTTTCGCAGGTTAGCCTCGGCGGCCGTTTCTACAGCGGTCTGACCAGTGGCATTGAGGCTTCGCTCCTCTACGGCATGGGCGGCAACAACCGCATCGAGGCCGACTTCGGCGCCAGCTTTGGTGTGATGACAAAGACCTATTCGACCCATGTAGCGCCCGGCGTCAGCTATTCCAGCACAGGCTATCCCTCCTACTATGTGGTAACGGCCACGGGCTCTTACCAGTGGACGTTCAACATCATCAAGGGTTTCGGTTGGTTTGTGGGTCCCGCCGCGCAGCTTGGTCTGGGCTCCAACAACGATGGCGACTTCTATATGCGTCTGGCCGCCGGCGCACAGGGCGGTGTGGAGTACAAGTTCGACTTCCCCCTGCAGGTGTCGCTTGACGTGCGCCCGATGCTTGATTTCCTGCACCTGTCCGATTCGCGCTCGCTCTTCGACCTAGGTGTTGCGGCAGGTGTGCGTTATTGCTTCTAATTCTGCAAGGTTATGAAATACACTATTGGAGTTGACATGGGCGGCACCAACACCGACATAGGTATGGTGACCGAGAACGGTAATATAATCCAGCGCCGGAACATTCCGACCAATGCCTATACGGAGCTTGAGCCATATGTGCGCGACATGATGCGCGAGATAAAGGACATGGTTGAGGAGCAGCAGGGCAAAGACGGCGAGGCCGTGGAGCTGGAGGGCATAGGCATCGGAGCGCCGAACGGCAACTTCTACACTGGCTGCGTGGACAATGCACCGAACCTTACCATTAAGGGCGTGCTTGACTTCGGCAAGGAGATTAAGAAATACATGGCGGTACCGGTGGTGCTCAGCAACGACGCCAATGCGGCGGCCTACGGCGAGTATGTCTACGGCGGCGCCAAAGGCATGAAGCACTTTATCATGTTTACCCTTGGCACCGGCGTGGGCAGCGGCATTGTGGTCGACGGCAAGCTGGTGCATGGCTCTACCGGCGGCGCTGGCGAGCTGGGGCACAACATCCTCATCCCCCATGGGCGCAAGTGTTCGTGTGGAAGGGAAGGCTGCCTTGAGACCTACACGTCGGCACGCGGCATAGTGCAGACATACATAGAGCTGCGCCGCGAGAACCCCGACCAGGAGCGTATGCTCAAGGAGGTGCCCAACGCCGAGATTACGAGCAAACTCATCGGCGAGGCGGCGCATCAGGGCGACCCCGTGGCCCTCAGGACGTGGGAGAAGGTGGGCGACTGGCTGGGTCTGGCAATGGCCAACAGTGTGACCTTCTCGGCTCCGGAGGCCATATTCCTCATGGGAGGTCCCGCTCAGGTGGGCGAGCCGTTGCTGAAGCCGTTGCGCGCCGCGTTCGACAAGTATCTGTTGAATATCTACGTCGGCAGCTGCCAGATAAGGATGAGCGAGCTGAAGGCCAACGAGGTGGCCATCCTCGGTGCCGCCGCTCTAATCAAGATGCCAAAAGAGTAGTTATGAAAAGATTATATTGCCTGCTGGCTTTGGCAGTGCTGTTTGCCGCTTGCGGCAAACAGTCGCTGACCTCTTATGTCAACCCATTCGTCGGTACCGACGGTCACGGTCACACCTTCCCCGGCGCCATAGTGCCTTTCGGCCAGATACAGCCTTCGCCCGATACGCGACTCGACGGCTGGGACGGCTGCAGTGGCTACCACTACAGCGACGACACCATCTACGGCTTCAGCCACACCCACCTCAGCGGCACGGGCTGCTCGGATTACGGTGATGTGCTGCTGATGCCGGTTCGCGGCAAGTGGAATGTTGATGGCGACGAGTGGAGAGAAGGCTACAAGTCTCATTTCTCTCACAGAAACGAAACGGCCCGTGCGGGCTATTACAAGGTGCTCCTCGACCGTACCAGCACTATTGTTGAGCTAAGTGCCGACCGCCGTGTGGCCTACCACGCCTACACATATGCCGACGACCGTGGCAATGCCTTTGTGGTTGACCTCAGGCACCGCGATGTGCTATTGAGTGGCAAGATAATGCTGCGCGACGGTCTCCTGGTCGGATGGCGCGAAAGCAATGCCTGGAACCCCGACCAGCATCTTTTCTTTGCTATCCGCGGCGATGCCGATATGTCGAATATCACTTTCAACGACGACTCTACGCGCGCCATAGTGTATCTGCCCGACGGCGTAAAGCAGCTGGAGCTGCAGGTGGCCATCAGCGGCGTGGATATTGAAGGTGCCATCAATAACCTCAATGCTGCCGAGTACACGGACTTCGAAGCTGCCCGCAAAGGTGCTGACAGTACTTGGGAGGCTTCTCTCGGTAAGTTGAAGGTGGAAGGTGGCACCAAGGAACAGAAACGCTGCTTCTACACAGCCCTGTACCATTGCATGACGTCGCCCTACCTGTGGAGCGATGCCGACGGACGCTACCGTGGCACAGACAACAAGATACATGTGGCCGACGAGGGTAGGGAAGTGTACACGGTGTTCTCGCTTTGGGACACCTACCGCACGCTGCACCCACTGCTGACGCAGATAGAGCCTGAGCGCACGGTGGACTTTGTCTATACCGCCATGAAGAATTACGAGCAGGGTGGCGAGCTGCCCATGTGGGAGCTGGCCAGCCATGAGACGCACTGCATGATAGGCTATCACGCTGTGCCCATGATGCTCGAGGCTTACAACTACCTGCATGAGGAGGATGGAACGCTGGCGGGCTACACGCCTCAGCAGTTGCTCGAAGCCATGGTGGCTACCAGCAACCGTACCGAGGCCCACCGCGCCTATGCCAAGCAGGGTTATCTATCGTCGGAGATTGACAATGAGAGCGTCAGCAAGACGCTGGAATATGCCTACGACGACTGGTGTATTGCGCAGATGGCCGAGATCGCCGGTGAAAAAGATATTGCCCGTGAATATTGGATTCGCAGCCAGAGTTGGCAGAATGTGATAGACAGCAACGGCTTCGCCCATGCCAAGCGCAACGGCGGATGGGTGACTCCCTTCGAGCCTACGGAGGTGAACAACCATTTCACCGAGGCCAACAGCTGGCAGTACAGCACCTATGTGCCGCACGACATTGACGCATGGGTGGAGCATATCGGTGGCAAGGAAAAGGCTGTTGCCTTCCTCGATAGCCTCTTCGAAGGTCACAACAGCATGAGTGGCCGCGACCAAGTTGACGTTACAGGCCTTATCGGCATGTACGCCCACGGCAACGAGCCGAGCCACCATGCGGCGTGGCTATACACAGCACTCGGCCAGCCCGAGAAGACGGAGAAGTATGTGCACAAGATACTTGACGAGCTGTACAGCAGCAAGCCCGACGGCCTCTGCGGCAACGAGGACTGCGGCCAGATGAGTGCTTGGTACGTGCTCGCCGCTCTCGGTATGTACGAGGTATGCCCTGGCAGTGGCATCTGGTATAGCACAACGCCCATCTTCGATAATGCCCTTGACTGGGCGCTGGCATCCAATCCCGACGGTGTGCCGCTCGTATGCCCGCAGGAATACCGCATCACGCCGTGTCCGGTGTTTGACGACTGGAGAATACAGAGCGACCGCGACAAGGTGAGCGACTCCATCGCACAATGGGAAGGCCGCTTGCCGTCGCAAACGGTGAGTCACAAAGAAGTGAAGACCTCTACCGACAAGCATGTAACCTATATCACGCAGCCTGCTCCGCAGTATACAGAGAACGGTCCCGAGGGTATGGTGGACAATATCTATGGCACTACCAACTACCGCATAGGCGGCTGGCAGGGCTGGCAAGGCGACATGAAGGCTGTGGTAGAGCTTGACGAAGAGCAGACGGTGCAGATAGTTGGCGTGAACTGCTTGGAGAATATGCGTAGCTGGATATTCTACCCCAAGAGAGTGAAGATAGAGTACAGCGCCGACGGTGAGAACTGGCAGTTATATGGTACGGTGCCGGAGTTGGTAGAGGCGCCAGGGAGCGAGAGTGCACGGCAGCGTCAGGAGGATAGCACTACACAACTCTTCGCTGTGATTAAAAAGGTCCGTGCCAAGTACTTCAAAGTAACTGTTGAGAATTACGGCAAGTTGCCCGACTGGCACATTAGTGCCGGCGAGCAGGCATGGTTGTTCATTGATGAAATTGTAATAAGATGAAGAAGAAGATATTGTTGGCGGCGTTCGCCGCTGTGGCGGCTCTTGCAATGGCCGCTTGCGACAGTAAGACGTGCTATTGTTACGACAATGGTCGCGAGGAGATCTTGTATGTGAATCCCGATGTCAAGTGCACAGCCTACAGTTCGGGACGCCGCGGTTGCGTAGAGGCAAACGAGCGCATGAACCCCAGTGAGATAGGTCAGGAGTACAAGAAACGCTAAAGCACCAGGATGGCGTTTGAGACAGGCCGCTGACCCTCGTGGTCGTGCTGTTTGTTGTCGGATGGATAGTTGACCACTCCACCGTAAGGTTTGCCATGTACATACATAGTGCTACTGCCGCCACCATCGAGATTGATAGCATCGGTGCAGCCCAGCCAGCGCATCACCATCCCCAGTTCTGGCAGTGTGAGTCCTTCGGCCGTGTGTTTGAAACGACCGTCGGCCACCACGAGTAGAGTGGTGCCGTCAGGGCGAAGGCCGAGAGCTGTGCGATTGTGGCGATGGGTGACAAATGTGCGGTCGTCGCGCTGAGGAACCATCTCCCCTTTGCGTAGCAGCATCGGGCCGGCAGTCATGATGTTGCTGTCTGCCAGACTTTCTTCCCACAGGCGGTTGCTGTCAGGTACTGCCAGACGTGGTCTGCCGCCGCGCAGCGCCAGCGTGGCATACTGATAATATTTCCGGTTCACCGAGTCGGTTTTTGCGGGAGTGTTTTCGCCCACAGGCTTACCGTCGATGCGCAGGTAGCACACGGGATTGCCCGCATCCATGTCGAAGTAGCTGCCGTTAACCGCTGCATATGCGCCGCACCGCTCCGCCAGCGCCGACACTGCGGTGAGAGCGGTGTCACTGATGAAGGCCAGACGTCGGTGCGACCGCGCTGGTATCTCTATTATGAATAGGTGTTGTGCGGAGCAGAAAAGCGCCCCTTCGCCGAAGTGGTAACGTTTGAGGTAGAAGCCTTCCATGGTGTCTACGCTCCATTCAGCATTCGCCACGCGCATGGAGTCCACACTGTAATTTATCTGTGCGGTGGCAGGTAGCCACATGACGACCACAAATATCAGCGCAAGTGTCTTTCTCATTTGCCCTTCTTCTTTTCCCGTTTTTTTCTTAGGCCCAGCATCTCGTCCCAACGGTCGAAGTCCTTGGTGAGTTTAAGTCCCACGCCCTGTTTGTAGGGCAGGTCCATACGAGTGTAGTCATTTGTGTTGGTGCGGTTGTAGGCATAGATGTGTACCATGGGTGTAATACGGTAGCCAAGCAGAGCATCCAGCACTGTTGTGCCTTTTGCCGATGATTCAAGCTCGCGCCTCTCGCCACCATAGCCGAGAGTACTCTCCAGATACCACCGTCCCCAGTCTTTGCTGATGTTCACGTCCACCTGCTCGTTGGTTACATCTGTGGCCGCCTTGTAGTTGAAGTCGACGTTTACGAACTGCACCATGTCGCTCACAATGTTTCCCACCGAGGTGGCCATCATAGCATATCCGCTCGAGAAGCCGTAGTTTACCGTGCTACTGTTGTCGACATCATTGCCCGAGACATTGTAGAACTGCCCCATCAGCAGTAGTGACATGGTCTGGTTTATCATGTCGCGCTCGTTGTTGCGGTCAATGTAGGCGAACACTTCATCCTCAACACTAGCGTCTGCTCCCGGTAGTCTTATGTCGAAGCCTATGGTGGGGTCGCGTAGTGTGCCTGCTACGGCAATGACGTTTTCCACTTGGATGTATTTCTGGGTGTTATCAAGAGCTGACAGGCTACCGGTAAGGGTACTTAGGTTGGCGCGCTGCGAATACACTGCCTTTAGGTCGAAGCGTGCGTCAGGCAAGCTGCCTTGGAAATTCATGTTGCTTCCGTTCTCCAGCGTAAAGTTCTTTTCAAACACAGACATCATGCCAAGCTTCATGTTGCCGTTGGCTATTTCGTAGCTACCCACCACCTGCGGCTGTATCTTCTCATCGAGGTCCATATGCAAATCTCCGCTTCCTGTGGCACCGACGTTGACCTTCACTTCTGAGAAATCCATCGGAAGGTTGAGCCTCATATCTGGTGTGATAGCCAAATCGACACTCAGTTTAAAGGGCATAGTGTGCTGTCTTTTTTCCACCGTCTCGTTGTCTGTCTCGTCGTCATCACTTACGAATGTGATGTAATTGTGCTCCTTGACTTGACGCTGGCCGCTCACCGGTACTGTCAATGTGCAGCCGCGGTTGGTGCGGGCGCTGACGTCTATGGCCATGTCGTCTATCCTGCCGCGTACTGTGGCGTCGGCTGCCGCCAGTATGGTGCCGTAGAACTGCTCGCCACGTTTCTGCTCAAGCAGCAGTAGATTGTCTGTGTGCAACGCTAAGTCGAGAATTATGTCTTCCAAGCTATTGTATCGTATGTCTCCGGTCACTATGGCAGTGTCGCCACGCGGGTCGCGCACTATGAAATCATTGAGGTGTATCTGCTTGTTCTTGAATGTTATGGTGTCGCTAAAGTAATAGGTTACACCAGTGATATCCACCTTAAGCGCTCCGTTGTCGACAAAGGCCTCGCCAATCAGGTCGGGCTTTGTTGTAGTTCCAGTAACGTCCAGGGTGCCGTGCAGTTGTCCTTCGAAGCGCGACGTGAACGTTTTCATCAAGGGGGCCATTAGAGCCAGTTCCAGGCTGTTGAAGTCCACCCTGAAGTCCAAATCCTGTTCTTTTTGGCCCAAGCCTATCCATCCGTGTGCTGCTACACGGTCTCCGGCAAGCTGCAGGTTCAGTATATTGAGTTCAGCATTCCAGTTGCTACGTACCGCTACCTCGCCCAGCGGCTGGTTGTTCACCGTGCAACTGTCGATAGTGAGGTTGGCGTTGAAATAAGGTGTTGCGTTAAGACCATACATGTCGAAGCGTCCGCCAATGTGTCCTCCAACATCCACCTGTGTGCCTTGCAGCAGTAGTTCACATGGCAGCTTGAGGTCGAAGTTGTCTATGTTAAGGCTTATGTTGTCGTCTTCGCGACCGCGGAGTTTGAGTGCAGCCTCAATGCGTTGCTCGTCGCTTGCTGCGCCGATGCCTTTGCCGACGGCTTCGAAACCATTTGCCACAGCTATCGCCAGGCTGTCGATGTCAAGAGCCCAGCGTGTGCTGCCGACATAGAAGTAGGGACGCATGACACTCACCAGGCCTCTCTCAAGTTTCATCATCAGGTCGCCGCTACGGGGAGCGTCTTTATCCCCCCAGTATAGTTCAGCCAGCATGCGCCACTGGTTGCTGTTAAGAGTCAGCGATGGCCGCTCCAGAACCGTTATCGTGCCCATCTTCAGCTCCTGTGCTTCGGCGGTGAGTACGTAGGCTCCGGCCGACGGCCGCCCGCCGAGGCCGAGGTCGTCGAGCAGAATACCGCCTATGCGTACCGAGTCGCTCCGCAGCGCCATCTTCACCAGTTCGCGGCTGTTGTAGCTTCCGCTCATCCGGGTGCCAGTGGCCACGGTGGCCTTGCCGCCAAGTGCTTTGAGCAACCTGCCGTCGTCGTTCCACACAAGGTTGAAATGCATATTGTTGTCGGCCAAGTCTTCCATCTCGGCGTCGCTCACCTGCGGCGTGACACCAAGGTCTTCGGGCACTATCTCGTGCAGCATGTGTCTGACCATAACCGGTAGGTCGGCGTAGTTGAAGTTGCCGCTCAGATTGCCGTCCAGCGGATCGCTGCGCAGTTCTATCTGCTTGTGTTCGCCGCTGCTTTCCACGTCAAGGCGCACATCCCTCACACGCACTGGACCCATAGTGGTGTTCGTCAGCACAACTTCGCCCGACAGACTGTCCAAAGTGTTGCCTCTGGCATGCAGTTGCATCGTTGTCGCCAGCTTGGCGAAGCGTTCCGGCAGCAGGCGGAAAGCGGCACCGTCAAGGCGGTCGAGCCTCAGGTCGGCGTCGTACTTGTGCTCGTTTGCTGCCATGTCGCCGTGAGCCTTTAGCTCGAAGTGCAGCAGCGTGTCGGCGGAAAGGGCTTCCAAATCGGCCTCGCCGTCCTTAATGCGGCAGCGCGCAGTTATTGGATTGAGTTTGTGTCCACGTACCACGGGATTTGTCAACTCCACGTCGGCGTTGCCGTCTATGCCTTTCATCCCGCTCTTCAAATTGTGCACGTCGGCATCTACGCTCATTGCCAAACCAGTGTGCGTCAGCCAGTCGCTGCCCAGTAGGCTCATACCCAGCCCATCGCTGTTGGCGTCTATGTTCACGTGCCACGCATCCTTGCCGAGGTGAGGTCTTGGTTTGGCTTTCAAATCAGCGCGCAGGTTGCCTATGCCGCTGGCCATGTTGATGTTTACGCTTCCACCGTCGGCTACTCCGCAGTGTATCTCCGCCGCCAAATCAACATGCTTCACCTCGCCTATCAGATTCCGCAGGGTAGGGGCGAGGCTCACGGGCAAGTCTGCCAGCAGGCGCTCGGCATCGCCTTCGGCTATGCGTACATCGAGTTGACACAGGTCTCCGCGTGCAATCTTCACGTCGGGTAATCCGCTAACACTTCCGTCAATCTCCACTTTAGAGTCTCGCCCGAAGTTCAGCCGCAGGTCGTCGATATTCAAGTTGTCAACAGGTCCGGTTATTATGCCGCAGGCATCAATCTGTGCGTTGTAGTCCCAAAGCACAGGCGCCCAATAGGCTATATCGCTCATGGCTACAGTCGTCCCCTCGCGCAGCACGACGCGGTGCTGGACACAGTGTACATAGTCGCCCATCCAGTCATCATAGTCAAGGTCGGCGTCAAGCAGTATACGGCTGTTCGCCGTCTCAATTTCCATATTGTGCGCGTGGATGCCAGTGCGGCCGGTGTGCACGTCGCCGCTTATGTCTTTCACCGTGAAGCCGCTGCGCTCCTCGGTGCGGAACCGGACCATGCGCACCTTCACCTCTTCGTTCACCACAAGCAGGTTCTTGAATCGCGCGCAGATATCATAAAACTCCATGTGCGGTATCTCTACGCCGTGCTCAAATACTATATTGCGTTGGTCAGGCAAATCCATCTTGTAGTGCACATGGTTCAATATCAGCGTCTCCACGTCCACAGTGAAGCGGCCGCCACTTGGCGGGATCGTGTCGCTACTGCTGAAATAGTCGATAATATACTGGAGGTTAATGACATTGCGCCTTCCCTTCTCGTCGCTGTCACGAATGTCAAGGTGATAGTACGTATTGCCGAGGTAGACACTTTTGAAGCGCAGGGTGCCCGCATCGTGTCCACCCTTATTCAGGTCGCCCTTGATGAAAGGAAAACTTTTGAAACCAAGACGTAGCGTTCCGCAGTCTAAGATAGTGTCGCCGTCGGGGTGTACAAGCAGCACTTCATGCAGGATTGCATGGTTCCACGGCATCACCGCCAGCGAGCCGACGCGCACCGTGCCGCCCCACTCCTTGCTGAAATGGTTGCCAACAATCGTTCCAACGTAAGATTGTACAATAGAATAATTGACCACTGCAACAGCCACATACACTGTCAACAGAAGCCCAAGCAACACGCGTCCGGCTATTTTCAGCACTTTCTTCAATCGTTATATGTAACGCATACGCCCCTGTATTATTATATTACATCGAAAAAAATCTTACAGTACTCCGGCCCTGCTCCGTAGCCCCTCCGACCTCCCTCCGACCAAAAACCGTTAAACAACCGTAGAACAGTCGGAGCGGGTACGGAGAGGGGGCGGAGATGACAGGTTGTTGATATCTTTCGCACAAGGGACGGTTTTGCTGAATATATTGTACTGTAAAATAGTGTGTTAAATTGGTTTTTGCC
>JAEEGL014248342.1_pt1 | contig 24596 bp, 21 predicted proteins | sample 9134231 | NCBI WGS metagenome assembly JAEEGL01 (sample SAMN16246548, study PRJNA631951) | gut metagenome | biome: gut microbiome; feature: rumen; material: fiber-attached | host: Bos | place: Iran: Karaj | collected 2018-10
GTAACAGTTACATCTGGAGTGTCTTCTATGACCTCTGCAATAAACCCGTTGTGTTCGGCAGCGCATTGTTCTAATGACTTACCATTTATTGTTCCTGCATCAACCCCCGCATTTGCTTTGACTTCTTGTGCCCATTCAGGTAAAGGAACTTCAAAGAGTTTTATCCCGTTGTACTCTGTATTGATGTAGAGTCGGTTGATTTCACTCACCAATGCATTGGCTTCCTGTGTCATGGCATTTAGAGAATCCGTTCCGTAAGTACCATTCCTTGCTTGAGTTATGAGTGCATGAATTCTGCTCCCTCTATCCTGCATCCCTGCAATAGTATCCTGAGCTACAGACAACAAATCCATTCCCATTGAGATATTGTCCGCTGCAATATCGCAGGCTGATAATTGGGCATTCATGTTTTGAGATATGCTATAATTCGCAGCATTATCTCCTGCGTGGTTGATTTTATAGCCCGTACTCATCCGCTCTATTGCGGTATTAATCCCCTTTGTTGATTGTGCAAGGTTATTCTGTACAGCAAGTGATGAAAGGTTGGTGTGTATACTAATCATACGCACCTCCTTTTTTTCGCAGCATATTGTACGAGTCACGGCCTAATGCCATCACACGCAAAATACTACTATTTTGCTTTTTTAATAACCTTTCCATCGTTGGAATATTCCGTTATTCTAAGTACTCATGTTCTTAATTCCCTATTTCGAAAAAAAACTAACGCAATTTTTCAAAATTGTTACAAATGTTTACATATTCCATCAATACCAAATATATATTTGGTATCCATTAATATAATTTGTTCGAGAAATTAAGGCCTACAAAGCAGGCGCAAAAATTTTTTTTTACAAACCTTTATTATTGTATGCAAATACAATCTGTATCAAGTAATTATAAATACCCAAAAGACGCTCAGCCCGCATTTCGCAGCGCCAGCAGATGTGTTTTTAATAAAGAAAAACAAATTATTTGCAATTATACAAAATTCTTCAGAGATGACTTGGATTGGAGCCATTTTGTTGAATTGCTTTCAAATAAATATAGGAATGAGGACAATGTTAATATACTCAATTTAGCTTGTTCAGACGGTTCGGAACCAATGACCTTAATGACTATTTTAGTCCGTAAGCTTAAAAACGGAGCCAATAAATTCTTCCCGATACACGCATCTGATATTGATGAAAAAATCCTGTCTGAAGCAAATTCCGGCTCATATAAAATTAATGAAGAGGATCTTTTTAAGATCAATATGGCTTTAGGGCATTATTCCGATTATTTCACTATGCACAAAACTTCAAACCCATACTTTCCTTATGCATTGCACATCCTCCCAAAATATTCCGGCAACATTATTTTTAAACAGCAAGACTTAATATATTCAATTAATGATATTCAGCCTCGAAACAATGTTATTTTATGCCGAAACGTCTTACCATATCTCGAGATTTCCAAAAGAGAAAATTTTATTGACAAATTGGCTGAAAAGCTCAATTCTACGAGTCTGCTTGTAATAGGAAGCTATGACAACGGTCATAATGTTGACGGATTATTGCGTTCCAGAGGATTTAGACCGTACGGCCTCGAAAATGTTTACTGCAATTCCTAAATATATGTGTCAATGGAATTTCCCAAATGTGAGTTTACGAAAGTTCTATTGTAATAGTAAAAAATTCCTATAGCGACTCCGCATATAAAATAAAAGTTAACCAATGACATCACAAAGTTCATTATAGTATTTGCGGAAAACAGCGCCGATAATATTGATATAAAGAAATTGAGAACAAAAATTATCAAATAAACACCAATGTTGGAAAGAATTTTTTTACTAAAAGTATTTTTTATTGATATCCACAATGCTTTGAACGGATTTTTTGACTCAAAAAACAATGTCGGGAAATAAAACATAAAGAAAAAATAACTCATTGAAGCAGTAGACAGTACAAGAATATTCCACATATTCAATTTTAAAAGCTGATCAACACTCAAAGAAGTTAAAAATGTCTTCAACGCTTCCTGATTGGCCATTGCATTTGAAAGCGCAGACGAACTAACGCCAATATCACCAATAAAACGCATTCCGGCATAGTAAGTAAGAATTAATATCGCTATATTGACTACCAGAAAAACAAAAGCTGAACCCAAAACCGGCAAAAAATATTCTCCAACCCCAGGAACAAAATCTTTTATAATAGTATAAGGCTCATCATAATTCTTTTCTATTGAAGCTGATTTAATCATGTTCCCCCAACCGCTTATAAATGCAATTGATGTAACAAATATAAGCAACAACCCAAATAGTAACTTAATCTGATTTCCGTCCCTCATCATCACCAGAAAATATACACAGACAAAAAACAAGAACAACAATAGCGGTGTCGCAACAATTATATATTTATTAGTAAGCTCCAATACTTTCTTCATAGCTAAAATATACAATAAATTCACTCTTTTGACAATTCATTAATCATTTTTAAATCTTTTTTAGGAGAACTTATTGTTCTGATATTAAAGACTTCCCTCAACGTATTTTGAACAGAAGGATTTATTATAATAGGCTCGCAATCACCCATAAAAATTCTATTTCTGTCAAATTTTGAAAAATGTATCATTTCTGTTAGGGTATTTTTGCCGCATTTTGGCAAAAATATATCAATATGAATCTCATAGTTTTTCAAAATGTATGAAACAATCCTTACAACAGCATATGAGTCAAAGCAGGTATTAAAATACAGCAGGTTTTCTTTTTCAAAATTGTATGAAAAAGAAATAATTAAAATATCCTCTGAGATCAGTTTTACCAGTTTTGCAAAATAATCTTCTTTCACTTTTGAAAAGTCTTTTAAACCAATTATAACAACTTTTTTATATTTACCATGTTTTAACTTTTCATCAATTAATTTTGTACTTTCTGAGTAGTCATAACCTACGGTAACGGTTTCACAGACTTTACCCTTTTTAAAACCTTTTGAATCCAATGCAGATTTTATAACTTCACGATAGTCATTATCTTCTATTTTTATAACGCCCTTGTAAAAATTATCGTCTGTAGTATACAATCTGCCACGATACAGGTTTTCTACATTATGCAATGAATGCTTTGTTAAAATAATCGGGCCTGGAAAAGTCGCAAAATCTATCAGACAATTTTCGATCCCATGACCGAATTGGCCTTTTAAGTTTTTGTATTCACTGAATTTTGGAAAGGTATGTGCTACCATCATTTCATCATGTGTGTATACATCAATCTCAGAATCACCAACAGTTTCAAGAATCGTTTCAAGTTCCTTTATATTAGAACCTACGACAAGTATAGCCTTTGCAGATTTTGTAGTATACGAAATATCTACTACCCTTTGTTTACCATACCGTTTTTCCTGTTCAATATGTAAAGTTTCCATCAATTCGGTATTACATTTGGCAGTGTTATATATTAATTCCTTAAGATTTTCTTCTTTATTATCCGGACTGATTGCATTAAAAATTAACAAAAGATTTTGGAATGCAGTTTCATCACGAACCCCATAACTTTGCAAATCTAACAAATTTATGCTCATACTTTTTGATATTGTCATTAAAATTTTAAATAAATCATTAATTATCGAAGGAATTTGCGCAATTTTGGTTTTGAAAATATATTCGCCCAGTTTTATCGCTTCTACTATACTGGAACTGCGTTTGAATAAGTCTGAAGCCAGTATATCTTCCCCTTTAAAATCTTCTTTATTGTATATTTGGTTGTACGTCGCGATGAGTTTCGGCAAAATTTCTTTCAGCTTTATTATTACTTCCATAAAACAATTCTCAGTAAACTCCGGATTCGAAACAGTCATAGCAACCGTATTTATGAAAAAATCCTGAATTTCAACATTTAAAGATTTTTTTTCTAAAAGTTTTAAACAATACTTCGCACACAGATGTAAATACAAGCCCAAAACATTTTGTAATGCAGAGATTCTCGGATTTATCGAACAAATTCCCTTTGAAACACAACTATTGTATTGTAAATTTTCATTGTTATTTGCCATAAAAATATAATAAAACTGCCATAGAAATTTTAAATTCCCCTTCTGAAGATTTGTCAGGTAATTTCTCTACTTTCAGAAAATAAAAGATTTTTTACCGGCGTTTATACTTATACATTAAATTCCACCATATATATGATGGGAGGCATGCTGTCATGGGTTAAAGTGGTAGAGGTGCATGGTGCACCACCATACAGACTTATTAACGGAGAGGAAAATTGAAAAAATTCAAGTTTCGATTACAGGTCGTGCTTGAGATGCGCGAAAACGAACTTGAAAAGCGCCGGTTGGAAGCAGCTAAAATAATTGCTGTTTTGAATGAACAAAAAGCAAAGCTAGAACAAATACTTCAGGCACAAAAAAGAAACAGCGACGAAATGGAAAGCTTATACAACCAAGAAGTCTTCGATATTCCTCAAGTTGAAGGCCACCGAGACTTTGGACTAAAGCTCATTGCTGACGAAAAAAACCAAATACGTATTATTGAAAACACAAAAGCTATTTTAGAAAGAAAACAAGCAGAAGTAAGAGAGGCTCACAAAAAAGTAGAGGTACTCAAGAAACTCAAAGAAAAACAAGAGGAACAATATTACAAAGACTTTCTCGCATCCGAAGTAAAAGAAATAGATGATATTACATCAGCAAGGTTTAATATAGAATGACACAAGCAATAGTTAATAATTTAGATATGCTAAACAACGCAGTTTTAACAGAACCTGCAGCGGATGCCGATGCAAATCAAAGTGCGTCAAGCAATTTTGATTCTATATTAGGCGAGATTACCAAAAATAATGAAAATTGTACTCTGGGGGATATGAAGAATTCCGATTTAGACGGGGATATGTCAGAACAATTAGAATCTTTTAAAGAATTTTTGTTACAGACAACTCGTGAGGTAAATATGGAAAAATCCCTTGATTTAACACTGGCTCGAGACATCACGGATATTATTAAACAGTTACAATCTGCTATCCGGATTGAGTATCCTATTGATACCGAAATTAATGAAGATACATCCGATGATGTAGCATATGGATATGTACTCAAAGAACAAGGCGGTGAGGATTCAAATGATACCGACGAAACTTCGGAAGATGCATTACCAATGTTTGAACAGTTGCTAGGTAGTATTAATATCAGTACTAATATTAATATTAACAACAATGGAAATATGAACCCTGATAACCAATGTTCTACAGAGTCAAAAGAACCTGAATATAACTTGACAATTAAACCAAAAGAAACGATCGAACTTGAGACAGATAAGTCTGATTCAGACACGAGTTTAAATCTTGACAATGATATGCTAAGCGAATTAAATATCGAATCATTCGGTTCAGATACAAATACATCCAACGACAACTTTATGACAAATCAGCAATCTCCGGAAGAATTAGGTTTAAAAGTAATGATCAATCGTGAGGCAGAGAAATTCGACATTAATTTTGAAAAAAATATCGGGAACGGACAACCAAAACCGGTTGAAGTCTCCCCTGAAAAAATTATTGAACAAATCACAAAACATTTTGACTCACTAAAATCAACCTCAAAACTTAATATTGTACTAAATCCTGAATCATTAGGGAAAGTAAATTTACAAATATTAAATACAAAGGATGGATTATCAGCACAATTTACCGTGACAACAAATGATGCGAGAGAACTTTTAATGAAAGGACTTGACGGATTAAAAGAAACTCTTCTCGCTCAAGGCGTTGCTGTTGATAATATCTCGGTAAAAGTTACAGAGGCAGAAGACACCTATAATCCGGACTGGACAGAACAAGAGTCCGAAGGCGGAAATAAAGAGCAAGGAAAACAAAAACAAGAGGAGAAAGAAAAAGGTCTATTTGAAAAGACCATTGCTCAAAGTCTTAAAGAAAATAATGGTAATGTATAAATAAAGATGGGAGAAAGTTATGTCAGTTTCAAGCGAAATTACAGCAATGCAGAATCAAACAGCATTCTACAAATTGCAAGAAAGCAGAAATAATGCAGGAAAGTCCATACAGGATGCCAATGACAGCAATATGTTTTTAACATTAATGCTGCAACAATTACAAAATCAAGATCCGACGGAACCAACAGATAACACCGAATGGTTAGCACAGTTGGCGCAATATTCATCCTTGGAGCAAATGACAAAGATGAATCAAGGTCTTACAAATTGTATGCAATATATTGCATCTATTTACAATGACATGAGTGCAAATTCAGAGATTACACAAACATTATCTCTTATTGGCAAAGAGGTCACTCTCAAAGATCCTGATGATGCATCCGGTGTTAATAAGATTACCGGAAAGGTTACTGAAGCAAGCTTTGAAGATGGCACGGGTAAAATTAAAGTCGGAGATAAGTACTACTCTATAGCTTATATATTAAATGTAAAAGATAACACAGCAGATAATACTGAAATAAATACTACAGACATAAATAATTAAAAACAAGACTAAAGTATAAAAGGGCAGGAGGAAAAATGTCACAAGCATTACACACATCAAGTACCGGTATAAATGCCGGACAAGAACAGATTAACGTTATAGCTCATAACGTTGCCAACATTAACACAACCGCATTTAAAGCGGCTAATATGGTTTTTGAAGATTTGTATTCACACAATTTGTCTTATGGTAGCGCGGCTACAAAAAACGGCGGCGGTACTAATCCTAAACAAATAGGTGTTGGCGTAAAAGTCGGAGGTATAACCAGAAATTTTGCACCTGGTACATTTATCTCAACAGGGCGCGACCTGGATTGTATGATTTCAGGGACAGGATTTTTTGTAGTACAAGATGCTGACCAAGGAACATACTTTACACGTGACGGTATCTTTTCTATGGATTCTGCCGGTAATATTGTTACACAAAGCGGAATGAAGGTTATGGGTGCAAAATCTACATATTCAAACGCAGGTTCAAGTAACAACCTAAAAGTTCCTAAAAACGTACTTCCAATTTTATCAGGTTCAGATATAGGCGGAATGAAAATTGAAGATTTAAACAATGCAAGTATTACAAAGGGTTCAGTTACTGCAGTAGTTACAACACCAGCACCGGACAGTCAAACATTAACATTCTCGCTCCCTGTTCCAGAAGGTTCAAAGAGTGTAAATGAATTGATTTCAGGTTTCAATAGTGCAACAACGACAGTTGGTGATACAACATATAATTTGTCAGATTATGTAACGTTTTCTACTTCTGGCGGAAAAATTTCTTACGAAGTTACGAGCGGTACTATGGAATTTGCATCCGAAGGAACAACAAGTAATTTCTTAGCAGAAACTGGTTTAGCCGGTGGTACGACATCGGACATATTGAATTATGAAGTGGAATTGCAAGATGTTGTTAACTACAATGACAAAAATTCAATATCAGTAAATAACGTTTCAATTGATGAAAATGGTATTTTGATTGCAACATACAGCAGCGGCGCAACTCTTACCCAATATGTAGATGATGCTGAAACAATTCAATGGAAATATATGACACCGGAAGGTATTGTAATCACAGGCAGTGATGTTAAAGCAACGGGCTCATCCATTGTTGATTCTAATTTTACTATAGAACTTGCAACGATGGTTAACCAAGAGGGCTTGGTATCTGTCGGGAATAATCTATGGCAATGGGGACCTGATGTAGGTGATATCTATTACGGTATGGCTGGAGAAATGGCATTCGGTCCGATTGAATCAGGCGGTTATGAAGGTTCTAACGTTGATATAGCATATGAACTTTCTAACATGATTTCTGCTCAAAGAATGATCCAAATGAACTCAAGAGTATTTTCAACAGCAAGTTCTGTAATGGAAATCTTATCATACCTTGGACAATAATTTGAAAAATTAACGGGCATGCCCTAAGCATGTAAAAGCATGAAAAAACATGTCAAGTTCTTTACAAAATGTATCAACTTTACAAAACTTAACATTTTTTGACATGGTCGAAATGCATGTAAATCATGGGTTTCAGCATGTTGGCATGATATAGAAAAACTGTTACATTTAACTATTTGTACAGGACATGAAATCTAGTATATAATACAAGAGAGGTCGAGAGAAATGGCTCAGATAAACGGGCAAACTGACAATCACAAGGGAGAGAATGAACCAATCCCTGGGTGTTGTTGGGGTGCCGTAGTTTGTGTTGATGCAGATAAGGTCAAACAACGGCTTCTCGATATCAAAAAACAAATCGCACCTTGTAAACCAAGAATAATAGGAGTCACTAAATACTACGGGTTGGATTCTGTCATAAAAGGATATGAAGCAGGCCTTCGTGATTTCGGAGAGTCCAGGGCTTTAGATGCAATAAAAAAGATAGAATCCCTGCCGGAGAATATAAGAAAAGATTCGAGTTTTCACTTTATCGGCCACTTACAAACGAATAAAGTTGATAAGGTAGTTAAGTATTTTGATTATATTCACTCGGTAGACTCGTTGAAACTGGCAGAAGTGATATCAAAATGTGTTACCGCAAGCAGAAAACGGCAAAAAGTATTACTTCAGGTAAACAATGCCGGTGAGGAACAAAAATTTGGATACTCTAAATATGCATTAAGAGCAGATTTACCAAGTATACTCAATTTAGACAACTTGGAAATAGTAGGTTTAATGAACATTGCACCTATAAATGCAAGTGAAAAAGAGTTAGAAACCTTATTTAGAGATATCACTGATTTTAGAGATGACTTGCAAAAAGACTTTGGACTAAAATTGAGTGAACTTTCGATGGGAATGAGTGATGACTACAAAATCGCAGTACAAGAGGGCGCAACAATGATTCGTATAGGACGAAAGTTATTTACATAAAAATATATTGGAGGAGAAATGGCACTATCAGAAGGATTTAAAGGGTTTGTAAACTTTTTAACAAAGAGTTTTAATGATGATCAAGACAATGATGCTTTTGTTTTTGATACAGAAGACAAATATGATGGAGATGTTGATGGAACATTAGCACTTGATGCAATGTATGGGGCAAGAGATGCATACGGAACAAGAGTTTCCAAACCGGAACGTTCTTTTGAAAAAGAATCAAAAGTAGTCAGCCATCCGAATTCATATAAATCAGGTGAAGTCACTGTTATTGAGCCTCGTGCTTTCAGTGAATCTGCGCAGATTGTAAGAAAACTTTTAGAAAAGAAAACTGTTATCTTACATCTTGATTTGTTGGACAAAGAACAATCTCAAAGAACAATTGACTTCGTATGCGGTGCAGCTCATGCGCTCAGCGGTACAGCACAAAAAATTAGTGACATGGTGTTCATTTTCACACCAAGCAATGTTTCACTTTCAGTTGAAAATGGTGCAACTCAAAGCAAATTCGCTGAATCATTGTGGAACAAGCCTCTATAGTAGGAGTAATAGAGAAATAAGTTTTGTGGCAAATGCCAAATAAGTAAGAGAGAGATTTTATAATATATTGATTTGTGATAGTTGGATTTTCAGGGTGCATATGCACCCTTTTATTTTGCGTCAAATAATATTGTTTACGCAATTACCCCTTCCTGAACCAATTGTTCCCTAATGTCTTTTTTGGTCTGGAACTCTGTATCATCGTGGGAAATAAACCTTTTTGCAACCATTATTCCAGGAGAAATTATACCTAGCGCCAAAATACACGCACCGATGTTCGCAAGAACAGATTTTCTTTTCAATTTCTTTACTCCAGCAAAGAACTTTTCGGAAGTTTCACCTTTTTTAAGAGCCATCTTATATTGTCCATAGAGCTCACTTATCTTATTACTTACACCCTCCACCTCTTTTAGGTCGATATATTCCCTTGTATCAATTTTTCCTGTATCTTTATAAAGTTTGATAATATCCGATTTTTTTGCAGTTTTTACAATCATATTATCCGGATTCTTGTGCAAAAACTCATACAGATTCACGTTTGAAGTATTAGCAGCTTTAAATTCCTCCAAGCTCTTTTCGATTGATCCGTCTTCAAACGCTTTCTTCAATTCACCACCTTCAAGGACTCTTGCATCCAGACTTATTGATTTATTATATTTTGCCTTTGCATTGTTCTCAATGGCCTTTTGAATTCTTGCTCCTGCAAAATAAAGGAAAATCCACGCAAAGGATTCTTTTATTGCATATCCAATTAATTCTTGAGGCGACCTCGAATCCTTCAACCTTGTAGTCGTAATTGCACCTTCCAGTATCAGCATATTTTTTACCGGCGAAAATACAAAATACTCTACTGCAGAACCCATTCCCCTAAAACTTGGGTTCTGCGATATTTCATCAACATTTTCGGACTTATTCTCTGCCATTGCCTTTTCTTTTTCGGCTTTTTGTTGATTATATTCGTTGATAAGATTTTGTTTGATTTGTTTTTCAGTATATTTTTGCTTAAATTTAGTCAGCATAACGTATGCGACAATTGTCAGCGCTGTTGAAAAAATAAACCTTGAAAATGCTGTGTTTTTAAACAGTTTTTCATTTTTTTCTATTTTATCAATGCTATTTTTGACATTCTCATCAGGCGCATACTCTTTGATTTTTTTGAGTACATCCTTGTCGTTTAAGTTTCTGGGGTCAAATTTTGCATCAAGGCCTAGTGCTTTAAAAACCGTATTGTTATATAACCACTTAAGAGAAGGAATACCAAGTAACCATATGCATGATGTTCCGACTTCATCAATAAATCTGTCCTTTCCTTCTTCTTTTCCTGTGATAAGTGAACCGGTTGTCATTCCCGTCGTCGCCGCCACATCTTTTACGGCAAGAGGTACGAGAGAATTCGGATTTCCTAATGTTGAAAATATAGCTGCTGTACTTACCATACTACAACCCCCACCGTAAATTCATGAGTTTTTTACTGTATTTATTACTTATCATATCGACCTTCCTTTCCTATTAAGTCTGTGAAAAAATAAAATTGCCTAATTTCGGTAAAAAGTTTACAAAATCTTTACAAAAAAGAAGCTTTCCTGTTTCGGAAAGCTTCTTTCAAAGAAAATCTTTTAAATCTAACCCACCAATTCAGTATCGTCAGATTCAGAAGCTTTCACCATAATAGCATGTTCAACCGAATTTTCTTTTTTGAAAGAATTTTCTTGAACTACTTCATCGAATCCGAACTCGTCTCGGGCTTTTTTCATTTGTGTTTCATCAACAAGCTTTTTAGCCAGTTCAGCGATTTCGTAAACTAGCTTATATCTGTTATCAGTTTTTTCGTTTAATTCCCAGGCAACCTTAATAATTTGATCCATTTTTACCTCTGTGATTAAGATATTTTACAATTATTTACAATTGTATAACTAAAAATTTTATTTGTCTAGTGATACAAGTAAAGCATATAGTCTATTTTTGCATAAAATACATTATTTATTTAATATATCAACCGAGCATTGCGACATTAGTTTTACCAAATTTTGCTGACAAATCATCAATATGATGAACAAGATATAAGATAGGCTCCAAATCTTTTTCATTCAAATCAATAATTGCACCCCAATCAGCTCTCGCATGATGCGCCGCAATCATTCGCGCAACACGTTTAAACCCGGCATTCATACAAATTGAAAATCCATACTGAGAATGAGAAATCCATTCTTTTCTGAAATCTTCATTATAATCAATTAAACCTGATTCTAAATCTACTACATATTCAAAAACTTTTCCTATATCATGCAAAAGGCACGCAGCATAGACTTCGTCTTTATTAACCCTTTGGAAGAAAGCATCCATGTTTACATCAGCATACTTTAGACATTCCAATATGTGCACAATAAGACCGCCAATATAATTGTGATGCATCAGTTTCGCCCCTGGTGCAATTAGTAATTGCTCTTTATTCTCAACATAAATTTTTGAAACAAATGCTCTTAGTTTTTCATCCTTGATTTTGTTTACGTACACTTCGAGTTCTTTGTAAACTTCTTCCCTCTCCTTTTCATTAAGTCCGGTTTTTGCCTCTTTAATAAGCTCCAGTGCACTAACTAAACAATTATTAAATTTTTCATTAAACGAACCCGATACAATCCTCAATATATTGCCTGAACGAAACAACTTAGAGTCCATTCTGTTAAGCGTTTCTTCCCAAAGTATACAGTTTAGAATCTCATCATTCTCTGTATCCCTCAGCTGTAGCTTCCCCATTTTTGTTCCAGCCTTTGTATCACCGATTGAAAAAGTTATAACTTCGTAATGAATTTCTGTACTGAACATGCTTAAATCCTCCGCATTGTAATGATTATACCATGAATGATTGGTTTTTATACTATGCGAAAATACTGCAAGCTTCTTACGATAAATTATTCTCGGAAAAATTGTTCAAGATCATGGGAAGTTTTTTCTCGGTTTTCCCACCACATAAGATCAAAAACTGACTGAGGCATAGATATTTTTTTACCATCCTGTGTTTTCGCAGAGGTTGTTGCTGAATATAATACATCATAAATATTTGTACCCTCACCAACCAATTGGTCATCAATTCTTAGTTGGCAAGTATTATCTCGCCTTGCCCCATAACCGATTAATTGAGATTGGCTATTTACAAATAAAGAGGTTAATTCTGCCTTATTCCCCGGCATTTTATCCAAACGCTCCAACAACGTGTAAAGCTTTGGAATTCCTGCTTGCTTATCTCGATTAAGAGCAGAATCTATAACTGTATTTATTTCTTTTTTGGGTAATTTTGCACCAAACTTAGGATTATTGTTGTTGACTGGTAGTATTTTCATAATATATTTACCCCCTATGTATCAATATTTGTAGCATAAACTGCATTAGATTCAATGAACTCACGACGCGGCTCAACTTTGTCGCCCATCAGAATATCAAACAACTGGTCACACATCATTGCATCTTCAAGGTTAACCTTGAGTAAGGTCCTCGTCTCAGGATCCATGGTTGTTTCCCACAATTGCTGCGGCATCATTTCACCCAAACCTTTGAACCTTTGAATTGTCAAACCTTTTTGCCCTCTATCATCAACTATCTTCTGCAATTGTTCAAACGACGTAATTTCGGTTTCTCCGTTTTCGCTTTCAAGAATAAGCTTTTCTTCTTCTTCAATTAAGTAATCACGAATTAGCGGATAAGAATTTTTCAATCTCTTAAACTCGTTTGATTTGATAATGTTTGCAGTAATCATTTCGTGTTCGTTTTCAAATAAATCAAGTTGAATTGCATATTTTGCAGTATCAGGATTATACTGAAGTGAAACTTTGTAATTTTTAGCCTCTGTAACGTTATAGTTTTCAGCATGGTCTTTTAAGTAGTGTTCCAGATAAGCAAGAATTTCGTTCATTTTAGTCTGGCTTTCAAAATCCTCAGGCTTAATATCAGACCTTATCAAACCTCTCAGAACAACTGACGGAATTATATTCAAAATAGGATTATTATAAGCTTTATAGAATGTAGACATGTTCTGTAACAGTTGCAACAATTCATCTCCGGTTTTTGTTTTTGATTTTGTTTTATCTGACAAGCTCAAAGACTTGATACCACGTTCTTTGAGCATTTTATCAAGCGCATGCTCATCATAAAGGTATTCGGAAGTCTTACCTTGAGTAACCTTGAATAACGGGGGTTGTGCAATATACACAAACCCGTTTTCAATAAGCGGTCTTGCATAGCGGAAGAAAAACGTCAATAAAAGTGTTCTAATGTGAGCACCATCGACATCGGCATCAGTCATTATGATAATTTTGTGATATCTCAACTTATCAAGGCTAAAATCTTCATGACTTCTGCTTATTGTAATACCAAAAGCCTGAACCATAGACTGGATTTCGTTGTTTGCATATATCTTATCCAAACGAGCTTTTTCAACGTTAAGGATTTTACCTCTCAAAGGTAAAATAGCCTGAAACATTCTGTTTCTGCCTTGTTTAGCCGAGCCGCCTGCAGAATCTCCCTCAACGATAAAGATTTCGCATTTTTCAGGTTCTCTATTTGAGCAGTCAGCAAGTTTGCCCGGAAGAGTTGAATTTTCAAGAACAGACTTACGTCTAGTCAATTCTCTTGCTTTCCTTGCAGCTTCTCTTGCTCTCTGCGCCTGCAGAGTCTTTTCAATAATAGTTCTTGCAAGTTTGGGGTTAAATTCTAACCATTCCTGCAATTTTTCTCTTACAACATCTTGAACAGCACCCATTGTTTCTGAGTTTCCTAGTTTTTCTTTCGTCTGACCTTCAAACTCCGGATTTTCAAGTTTTACGGAAACAATTGCGGTTAAACCCTCCCTAACATCATCACCCGAAAGGTTTTGTTCGGAGTCTTTCAATATTTTGTTAGTTCTAGCATAATCGTTTAAAACACGGGTAATTGCATTCCTAAACCCGGTTAAATGCGTTCCGCCCTGATGAGTGTTGATGTTGTTTGCAAATGAAAGTATTGACTCATTATAAGAGTCTGTATATTGCATAGCAACTTCAACCTTTGTAGTTCCAACCATTTTTTCCATATAAATCGGTTCTTCGTGCAAAGGAGTCTTGTTGTGGTTCAAGAATTCGACATAACTTGCGATACCGCCTTCATAGTGGAAGATTTCATCTTTGCCTGCTTTTTCGTCATGAAGAACAATTTTTAAGCCTTTGTTCAGGAATGCCATTTCTCTGAAACGTGTTGCAACAACGTCGACATCTACTTCTGTTGTTTCGGTAAATATTTCAGGGTCAAGCCAGAACGTAGATTTAGTACCTGTTTTGGTTGTAGTTATCGTTTTTTCGACAGAAGTAACAGGTTCACCTCTCAAATATTGCTGTTTCCAAACATAACCGTCACGAGCAACTTCAACAACCATTTTTTCTGAAAGAGCATTAACAACAGATGCTCCTACACCATGCAGACCGCCTGATACCTTATATCCACCGTCACCGAACTTACCGCCAGCATGAAGTACCGTATGTACAATTTCCAATGCAGATTTACCGGATTCCGGCTTTATATCAACAGGAATTCCACGACCGTTATCCTCAACGGTAACACTGTTATCTTTGTGTATTGTGACGTTAATCTCTGTACAATAACCTGCAAGTGATTCATCTATTGAATTATCAACTATTTCGTATATACAATGATGCAAGCCTCTTTGTGAAGTAGAACCGATATACATACCCGGACGTAATCTTACCGCCTCTAAACCCTCTAATACTCTTATATTACTGGCATCATAGCTCTGTGTCATCCTCATTCTCCTTTTTACATTCCTTCACGCATTAGATACAAAATGATTAGCGTTCCGGAATTTATATAACCTATCCCCTGTCTATGCATATTGTACCATAAAAAAGAAAAACATTCTTAATGGCATGCCGGATCATTCATATCGGTCAAGCCGTCATAATTATTATCCAATCCGTCATAACATGAACCTGCTGAATCCTTTCCTTCCGCTCTGGCATTAAGTTTCAACCACTTATCATCGATTCTGCCCCATTGGTAAATAAAGAACTCCTTATACACCTTTGCTATATTCTTATCCTCAATAACGATAAGGTTTTCATCGTTCTTATTCTCCCCGCTGTATGAAAAATTCATTGAACCTATTATTGTATATTTATCATCAATAATCATTGATTTTGAATGCATCTTGCCGGCATAATTTTCGGTTTTGACCTGAATCCCGCCATTTCTCAACTCTTTATGTTTAGAATGTTGGACAGAGGCATTAAGTGCATCTATAATAATTTTTACTTCAACACCCCTATTTTTTGCCTCAATAAGTGCTGCAGCAACTTTTCTATCAGTAAGAACAAACGTCGGAATATAGATATAATCCTTTGCTTGATTTATCAGAGGAATAACTGCATTTGTAATACTCTTATCTTTAGGAGAAAAATATATACGAACTCCAATTCCTGACAAATCTATAATTTTAGAAGGTGACGAAATCTTGTCATTATGAAATTTGCCTCGAAACATTTGTTCAAATTCTCGTTTATATATTTGTGCAACTTCTTCGGATTCTATAACTACTGCACTATTTGAGTTAAATCCGGACATATCCGTGTGGGAAAGATTTGCGGAACCGGTTATCAAAATCTTGTTATCAAAAATATAAAATTTATTGTGCATAATGCTATTAGCTTCACTGGAATTTATATCGCTTACACTATCAGGAAATAATTTTTTAATAATATCCGTATCAGGATAAATATTTTCACCTTTTATATCAGAATCATAAACTACACGGACTCTAACCCCTCGCTTTTTTGCCATTTCAAGAGCAGTTTCAATCTGCGGAGTCCTTGAATATCCGTATATTGCCATATCAATTGATTCTTTTGACTTATTAATATTGTTCAATATTTCACCACATATTGAGCTATCACAGCTTCTATCCGGTTTGAGTTTTGTCATAGAATCCGTCAAATATATTTTTATTTTCCCATTGTCATATACAGAAGAGGCAGATTTAATTTGTTTTTCCCCAGATTTTTGTTTTTGTACATTTCTTGGCAAATGGATTTTTTTTATTACAAGAAATCTTTTTAAAAACCTTACTTCTGGCGCAAATACTTCATAAACCTTATCGCTATCTAAATCCATAACCATGTATTTGGTACGTCTTATGTCATTAAGTCTTTTTTCAAATCCTTCTGTATAACAAGGCTTACCATTTTCCAAACAGAATCCCGAGTACCTGAATTTTTCTTTATAGCTGAATTTCAAATAAACTAAATCTGAATTATCATTCAAATACACAAATCTGTTTTCCATAAGACCGGTTGCCCAATACTTAGCAAGATTTCCAAGTATAAAGGCCTCATCTTCTTTTATATTAAGTTGAGCCGCAATATGCTCGTTCTTATCAGTAAATCGCTGATCAAATGTTTCTAAATCCTTTATAACAAAATTTCCATTGCTTAACCTGAGACTGGTCGGAGAAATCACTTCTGCCACTTTGGAAACTTTATCATTACGGGCAATCAAAAGCGAAGTTAGTATAAAAATTGAACCGATAAATAATATAGCAAATTTTTTCTTCATATCTTAATCTTCAGGAGTCTTTTCTAACACCTCTGTAGTTTTTACCTCTTCTGTATCATCAGCCTTTTCCATTTCTTCAGCTTCTACCACATAATTGGTTATATCATATCCCGAAGTTAAGATTTTGTCCTTAAGTTTATCATTCCTCGTAACCATGAATTCATCAAAATGATTGTCAATTATACCCTCATCATACCTGCATGGATGTATAATTGCTTCTACAGTTATGTTATTGTATTTCAAAACATTGAGCCCATACGCTATTGTCAACGCATCCATAGCATGAGCGTAACCAATTCCCATAATGTAGTCATTCGTTTTAAGTCCATATTTAATGACAGTATTCTCGTTAAAAACAGTTATAAAATTCAAGCCGAACTTTTTAAAAGTATTTATAAGATATGCCCTGTGCAAATGCCTGACATGATCCGGTACAAAATAAAATTTTTCAAAATGAGTTCTAACTTCCGGGATTTTGTACTCCTTTGCCAATCTGCAAACCAAATCAAATATCCTAGGAATTGAATGTATATGGGAATGTGAATCTATATGGAAAGCTTTTGTTTTTGCAAGAACTTTTTCTATTTGCCTTCTGAATTCTCTTTCCACCTGCGGAAGAAATTCTTTTTCTTTCGGGTTGTAAGATTTAATCAAAAGCTGCCAATATGAATTATTGAATTTCATTTTGGAATCAGTCAGCAATTCGACATCACTACACAAAGAATTTCCATTTGTAATATTCAAATGAACCCCAACTCCGAGATTAGGACACTTTTGGAGAACAGAATCCACTGCTTCATCAAAAGCAGCTCCATTCGCCGCAAGACTCACACTTTTTAAAAAACCATGTTCATAAGCCTCCAACACAGCACGATTTATCGCACCAGACATCCCAAAATCATCAGCATTAAGAATAAACTTCTTTGGCACACTCAAACTCCCAATAATTATCCATAAAATTCATTATATCATATTTGTTCAAAAATACTAACAGACAAACTTATTCGACAAATTTTCCATCAAACAAGTCAAGAATCATTTTTTCCTGATCGGTTTCCGCTTTTTTAGCAGTTACATGCTGTGATTCTTCAATTTTTTTAACCATTATGGGCTCAGATGCAGTAGACTCTAATTCCTTATATTGTGATTTTTGCTCTTTGTTTTCAACTTTTTGTACCGGCTTCTCATCCTTACCCTCTGTGACTTTATCGGGATTCAAATCCGTAGAGTCTGCTGTCCTGACTATCAACGGAACATCTTTTCCCCCGAACAAAGTCCGTATAGCATCCTGTATAATTTGTTTTTTATTGACATCATTATTGAGCCTTGTTACATGAATATCACTTTTAAAAGTTATTTCAACTCTATCTTCTGATATCTGCACAGGCGTCGCAAGCTTTAACATGGCTTGCGTAGGCTGACTACTAATATTGGAAAGCAATGTCTGCCACATTGATAAAATATCTTTTCCGTCAGACTTTTTAGACATCGGGGGAGGAGTAAAATCATTATTATCCCCAGGATTAGGCTGCTTTTCCTTAGATTGGGCTTTATTAACCGCAGTTTCACTCACTGCCGGCTGAATTGGTGCAGGCCTTGTAACAACTGCCTGAACAGGAGCAGTATTTACGGACAGTTCACCTGACTCTAAGGCTCTCACCCTGTTCTGTAAATCCATTAAAGTTGTATTTTCTGTCATATTGGAAAGATCTATAATACCAACTTCCAGCCATAAATGCTGATTTACAGCCAATTTTACTTCCTTTATGTAATAAGAAATCCTTTCTATCAAAAATACAATCTGCTGAGTTTCTAAATTCATAACTTGAGTGAGAATCTGGTTGATTTGCGGTTCATTCAAGCCCGTTAACTCAGGAAGCAAATTTTTAGAACATGTTTTTGCGAGTAAAAGATTCTTAAAATATTCATTTAAATTAGTCAGTATCTGCAGAGGTTCATTTCCTGCATTGTAAATGCTGTTTATCGTTTGAATTGCCTCAGACGGTGATGATGAAATAATTTTATTTGAAAGCTCAAAAAGCACATCAAAAGAAATTCTGCCTAAAATCGAGCCGACATCATCAATTGTAATTTCATTTGAAACACCAAGAATACTCAACTGATCAAGAAGCGAGATACTATCTCTCATTCCGCCTGCAGAGTTCTTAGCTATAGCAAATAGAGCATCGTCAGAAATTTTTATTTTTTCTTGGTCTGCAATGTATCTCAGATGCTTAACGATATCTGAAGTCGTGATCCTTCTAAAATCATATCTCTGACAGCGACTTTTTATTGTATCTAAAACCTTATGGACTTCGGTAGTCGCAAGTATAAATATTACATTTTCCGGCGGTTCTTCAAGCGTTTTCAACAGAGCATTAAAAGCATGTGTAGACAGCATATGAACTTCGTCTATTATATAAATTTTGTATTTGCCATTTACCGGAACATACTGAATTTTTTCCAAGATGTTTTGCGCATCTTCAACTTTTCTATTGCTTGCGGCATCAATCTCAATGACATCAAGCGGAATCGAATTAGTAATATCTTTGCAGCTTTCACATTCGCCACAGGGGTGAATTGTCGGCCCATTCTTACAATTCAGCGATTTCGCCAAAATTCTTGCAGTAGAAGTTTTTCCCGTTCCTCTTGGGCCTGTAAACAAATATGCATGGGAAATTTTCCCAAGCTTAATAGCACTTGTAAGAGTTTTTTTGATATGCTCTTGCCCCACAAGTGCTTCCAGAGTCTGCGGACGATATTTTCTGTATAAAGGTATGTAATTCCCACTCATCGTTTATATTCTAACATAAAATTCAGTTTTTATGTAAATTGTCGGATAATTGAAAGCTGACAATCTTTATAATATTATAAATCTTATGCAAAGATTATTTACTTTTTTAATTTTAACCATATTTTGTATAGGTCCGGCTTTTGGTTATGATATGGTTTTACCTAAAGAAAAAAAATATATTTCAAACTCTAATTACGCCTTTTTTGTAGGTAAAGCTAAAAAGAATGAAAATATAACTATCAATGATGAAAAAATTTATATAGCGCCCAACGGCGCATTCGCACATTCTGTAAAACTTAAAGAAGGCGAAAACCGAATTGCCCTAAAATCAAACTATAGCATGAGAATTTACAGAATATACAAAAGCAAACCGGAAAACGAATTTAAACCAAAACTCATTGAGTTCGATCCTGTTTTATATACTGTAATAAATGACAATACCCCTCTTAGAAGAACCCCCGAGGATTTTGGTTTGAATAGAATGGCACACCTTTTTGAAGGAACAAAATTAATTATTGACGGGGAAAAAGATAAATTCTACAGGGTATTTTTGTCAAAGAATAAAGTAGGCTGGGTGGCAAAAGATTCGGTAAAAAGCATTGAAGATGAAAAACTGGATGCTAAATTTATCACCACAGACAGTAAAACGTACAAAAATGCTTCTGTCCATACAATTGAATTTACCGAAAAACTCCCGTACACAATAGATGAAACTCGAGATGAAATTCTTTTTAAAGTCTACAATCCTTTTGTTTCCGATGATTCAGTTTATACAATTACTGTACGAAAGCCCAAAAAATACGTCTACAAAACAATCTCATTGAATGGAACTTATGTATTTAAAGTTAATGAATTTCCGTATACAGAAAAAGCACTTGATGGTATAAGTGTATTCATTGATGCTGGGCATGGTGGGGGTGAGTCTGGTGCAATTGGATGTTTGGGAGATAAAGAAAAAGATATTAACCTAAAAATTGCGAACGAATTAAAGAGTGTTCTTACCGTTATGGGTGCAAATGTTATGATGAGCAGAGAATGTGACGGCTTCGTATCATTAGAAGACAGAGTAAAAATGGCAAAAGAAAATTGTGCCGATATTTTTGTAAGTATTCACTTAAACTCTATTCCTGATATAAAAATGGATATCCATAAAAATCGAGGAACTAGCGTTTATTACTACAACCACAATTCGAAACAGCTTGCAGAAATGGTATTAAATTCTGTTGTAAATGGAATAAAAACCAGAAATGATGGACTGAGAAGCGCCAGTTTTGCTGTCATAAGACCAACTGATTATGTGGGAATACTTGTGGAAACTGCATACATGACAAATCCACTGGATTCTACAATGTATACTCAAGAATGTTTCCCGAGAGAAACCGCTAAAGCTATTGCGGATGGAATTTATAATTATGTACATGCTGAAGATTAAATGCATATAAAAAAAAGGAAAGTCTTGCAAATTGTGCAAGACTCAAAAATATACATTTACCCCACTTACCTTATAACATAATTTGCATGGTCATGTCAAGGGGTAATTTTAGTAAATTTTGGTATAAAATTTTACCACTTTTTAAAAATTACAAACACAGCCAGAATAATAAGAATAAAGCCGACAAGGTAGTTCCACTGGAAATCTTCTTTTAAATAAAGCACTGAAAAAATGCTGAATACAACAAGAGTTATAACTTCCTGCATTGTTTTTAGTTGCGCAGCCGTATAATATTCATGCCCTATTCTATTTGCAGGAACTTGAAAACAGTATTCCAAAAGCGCAATTCCCCAGCTTACAAGAATAACAATCCATAGAGCAGAACCTTTGTAACGAAGATGCCCATACCAAGCAAATGTCATAAACACATTCGAAATCGTTAACAATAAAACAGGTAAAAGTTGTCTTAGCATATCTATTCCCCAATATCAAACGGCAACGTCATGAACTCCACTGATATAGTTTTTATCAGCCATCAGAGCAGTCTGTAAATCAATAATTTTATTATATCACCTTTTTAAATATTCGGAACAGAATTCTTTTGGATACTCTCCTGCATTACTTTCGGACATATAATAAAATTTGGCGGAATTAAAATACTTATTTTTGGTTAAGAGATACCCATTCAATTTTTCCGCCCAACTTTTTCTTAGAGAAACATCCTTGATCTGTTTTAATTCATATTTAAAACTGGCTCTTTCTCGCTTATAAAGGGTACCCCATAATTCTTCCAACATATTTTGTTTATTCAATTCCTTTTCTAATGCCATATATGCAACAAGAACACATTCTATTGTTTTGTCCCTACTACTTGTAATAGAATCTTCCCGTTCTACATGATTTATAAGTTTTTCGTCTACTAACGCAATTGATTCCGCACACGCCAAAGAATAAAAATTAAAAAATACATCATTGCAGCTCTTTATCTCTTGAAACTTTATTCCATTTCGTTTTATAAATTCATGCCTGTAAAGCTTTGTATAGACCGGTACATTACAGATTTGAAATAAATTTTTTGGAGAATTGTGCCTGTTAAAAATTTTTTTATCATAGTATATTTTTTTTAATAAATTTACTGGAGAAAAGCTGTAACTATTTTTATTGCTTGGATCACTACTAATACTAATATTACTGCAATATCTGGTTTTGCATATGCATATATCCGAATTCGTTTTTATTATTTTAGAATAAAGTTTTTCCAGCAAATCAGTATTAGCATAATCATCTGAATCCATAAAATAAAGATATTCACCGCATGCGATTTCCAAACCCTTATTTCTTGCAGCACCTGCACCCGCATTCTCTTGTGTTATTATTTTTATTCTATTATCTTCTATAGCGTACGATTTCAATATTTCAAGTGAATTGTCTGTTGAACCATCGTCGACACAAATAATTTCAATATTTCTTAAAGTCTGATTTACAATACTATCCAGACATCTAGACAAATATTTTTCAACATTGTAAACAGGTATTATAACACTTATCTTTACCACTGCTGCTCCTTAAATTCTGATAATTATACAAATCAGAGTTTTGCATTTAGAAACCCTTTCCTATTTGTATACAATCCAATCCTTTTTCAGATAATCTTGTTGCATTATATTGGTTTCGTCCATCAAAAATTAATGGTTCCTTTAAAAGATTTTTAATCTTCTCAAAATCCGGACGCCTAAATTCATTCCATTCAGTCAATAATAACAACGCATCTGCGCCTTGAACTGCATCGTAAGCATTTTGGGTATATTCAATTTTATCCCTAAATATAGCTCGAGCACTATCCATCGCCTTTGGATCATAAGCTTTAATTTTCGCACCCAATTTCAATAACTCGCTAACTATAGTTATTGCAGGCGATTCTCTCATGTCATTTGTTTTTGGTTTAAAAGCGAGTCCCCACACAGCTATTGTTTTACCGCTTAAATTGTCCCCCAATTTTGCCGTAATTTTTTCTACAAATAGCTCTCTTTGATGTTTATTAACAATATTTGCAGCTTTTACTATACTCATATCGCAATTATAATCCGAAGCTGTTTTAACAAGAGCTTTAACGTCTTTAGGGAAGCAGCTCCCGCCATATCCTAATCCCGGGAATAAGAATTTATTACCGATTCTGGTATCCGTAGACATTCCGACACGAACCATCTCCGCATCTGCACCAACTTTTTCGCAGAGGTTGGCTATTTCATTAATAAACGATATTTTTGTCGCCAAAAAAGAATTTGAAGCATATTTTGTCATTTCTGCAGATTTTACATCCATTACAATAACTCTGTTTCCTGTACGGAAGAACGGGGCATATATTTCTTGCATAATAAGAGTTGCCTTGTCGGAGTTCGAACCGATTATTACTCTATCCGGATGCAAAAAGTCATCTACAGCATTACCCTGTTTTAAGAACTCCGGATTTGACACAACATCAAAAGGACATGGGTACGAAAGATTTTGCTTAATAACTTCCGTAACTTTTTCCGCAGTGCCTACAGGAACCGTAGACTTGTCAACAATAACCTTGTAACCATTCATAGCCTTGCCTATAGATTCTGCGACGGCATAAACATATTGCAAATCGGCAGAACCGTCTTCATCTTGCGGAGTTCCGACTGCTATAAAACAAACTTGACTTTCCTTAACCGCTCTATCGATATCAGAAGAAAAAGTCAGTCTTTTTTCTGCGACATTCGACTTAACAAGTTCATCCAACCCAGGCTCATAGATTGGTATTACTCCTTGCTCGAGTTGTTTAAGCTTTTCAATATTGTTGTCAACGCAAATAACTTCATTGCCCATATCAGCAATGCAAGCTCCTGCAACTAATCCTACATATCCCGTTCCTATCACTGCTATTTTCATGTATGCTCCTTGTTTATTCGTTTTATCTTGGTTATGATATTTCACATAATTTTCTGCTTTCTGTCGGTAATTGAATCATTTGACCGAATTGCAAATTATATTCTGATTTTACCCATTTGCCTACACCAGATGATCTGGTAAATGTCATTTCACCAAATTTTATTTGATTATCTGATGTTAAATACAAGTCAACACATACAAATGCAAAGCCCTTACATAAAACATTTGCAATATATATCATTTTCTCATAACAACAAGGTTTTTTTAATCCAAGGTATTGTTCGTGATCGTATAAAAAAGGTTGCATATTCCAGTCTAAATCATAAAATACCATTTTTAGGTTTTTGCCAAAACTATCCCTAAATTGCATATATTTAACTTCCCCGTTAAAACACCAGAATTTGTAATCATATAAATCATTGCCACTATTTTCTATATATTTTTCTGCAATAATTTTATGTTCAATGTCGTGGTAATGAAGCTCTA
>JAEEGL010000011.1_pt1 | contig 24595 bp, 16 predicted proteins | sample 9134231 | NCBI WGS metagenome assembly JAEEGL01 (sample SAMN16246548, study PRJNA631951) | gut metagenome | biome: gut microbiome; feature: rumen; material: fiber-attached | host: Bos | place: Iran: Karaj | collected 2018-10
CCAGAGAAAACGCTCTCAAGCAGTCGATCGAGACCTCTCTCGGCAAACTCGTCGAGGTCGTTCTCGTAAAGACCGGCGGCTCGAACGCTCTCAACTGGTACAACGCCGGCTACTATCCGGAGACCGGTGACACCATGAACTACAACATCGTCGACGTCTGCGGCTGGGGCCCTGACTTCGGCGATCCCCAGACCTACCTCGACACCATGCTTCCGCAGGCCGGCGGCATGGCCAAGAACATCGGTCTGTATTGATCGGTGAGCTTATCTTCCGGTCCTGCCGGGAAATAACATACTGATTAAATAATGCAACACAGTAAGGGGATGAAGAGTGAGACCTGTAGTCTCCGCCGAGTCCTCTTACTGTGTGATTTTTCGGGAAGATTATTATTATGACAAAGTATTTGCTAAGACGTCTGCTGCACGGCCTGATCTCGGTGATAATAGTCGTCGCCATCGTCATGCTGCTGATATATTCGCTGACGGACAGAGAAAAGATCTTCGGCAGCGACCCGCTTTTCAGCAAAAAATCCAGCAACGTCAGGACGACCTACAAATACGAACAGTGGGAAAAATACGGCTATCTCGATTACGTCACATACAACGATTTCCTGGTGTCGCTGACAAGATCGGGTGAGATCACAGAGGAGGAACGCGCTTCCGCCGTCGAGATCGCTCCGACAGCAAAGGTGACCGTTAAAGACGGGGAGAGAATTGTCGATATCTTCGCTCCCGACGACAGTCCGAAGGCTTCCGAATACATCCGTAAATTCGCTGACGCCTATCAGTCGAAGGGATATACGATCGTGCGCCTTAACGCCGACTACTACTCGGCAAAAACACAGCAGCTGGCAAACGGAGGCAAGCAGGTACTGTTTGCCTATAAAGACGTGCCTCTGATCAGCCGCATGTTCAAATATTTCACGCGCATCTTCTGGGTGGACAACATCCACTATGTAAACTCCGAAATTGATATCGGGGAGAGGAAGCTTTCGTTTACTCTTCACGATCCTGCATATACCGGTCCCGACGGGAATGTGAAATTCTCTCCCGCCATCACCGGAAACGGAACTCTTCACAAGTATCTGTTCTATTGCGACAACAGATTCCCGTTCATCCATCAGAATCTCCTGAACCTCCGTATGGGCACCTCCTATTCGGTCAACAAGGACGTCGACGTCTTCAAGACTATGACAGTCTCGCAGGGCGCGCAGGTCAAAGCGTTCACATACTATCCGACCGGATTCTCCGAGATCAGCGCCGACGATCTCCACTCAGCCACCTATCAGGAGAACTCCAGGGAGCTGAACCCGATCGCCCTTGAACGCTATACCGACGATTACACCAATACCGACCTCCGGCTCTCGAGCAAATCCAAGATAGGATTCTCGTTCGTCATAGGCATCATATCCACCGTCATATCTTATTTTCTCGGCGTTCCGCTCGGGATACTGATGGCAAAGAAAAAGGATACGGTGATCGACAATCTCGGCACGATCTTCGTGATATTCATCATAGCCGTGCCGTCTCTGGCATACATCTTCATGTTTCAGGCGATAGGGCGGAGCATCGGACTGCCGAGCACGCTCGACGTCAACAACGAGAGCTGGAAGATGTATGTCCTTCCGATCGTTTCGCTGTCTCTGCCGTCGATCGCAGGACTTATGAAATGGCTGCGCAGATACATGATAGACCAGATGAACTCCGATTACGTAAGGTTCGCGAGGTCGGGCGGTCTTTCAGAAGGTGAAATCTTCACGAAGCATATCCTTAAAAACGCCGCGATCCCGATCATACACGGTATTCCTGGCAGCGTTCTCGGATCTCTCGTCGGAGGCATCATCACCGAGCGTGTGTACCTGGTTCCCGGCACGGGGAACCTGCTGACCAACGCCATCAACGCAAACGACAACGGAGTCATCGTCGGACTTACACTGTTCTATTCGCTGCTCTCGATCGTTTCGCTTATCCTCGGCGACATTCTCATGGGAGCCGTCGATCCGCGTATCTCATTCACAAGCAAAGCGAGGTGACCTGAAATGAACGGAAATACGACCGGAACTGAAAAACTTCAGGATCTCTCGTCTCTCGGACTTCCCGAAGAGGAACTCTTCAGCAGAGTCGAAAGCGACAAACTTGCGGCAGAGAAGATCACGGCACCCAGATACAGCTACTGGCACTCGGTGTTCAGAGTCTTCTTCAGAAAGAAGATCAATATCGTTATACTCGGCCTGCTTGCTGTTATCGTGGTATTTGCCTACATTTACCCCATGTTCTCCAATTACGACCGCTTCTCGAGCGTCCTGACCGAGGGCGGGAAGCATCTCACGCCCGAAAAGGCGATGGAGCTCCATCCGGACGACGCGAAGATCCACTGGATACTCGGCTCGGGCGGCGTCGGTGAATCCACCTTTGACGCCATCTGGACCGGTTCGCGCCTCTCGCTTTCGCTCGCCTTCATCTGTGCCATTATTAATTTGACAATAGGCGTCGTGCTCGGCGCGGTCTGGGGATTTTCCAAGCGCTTCGACCTCATCATGCAGGAGGTCTTCAATATTATCGGCAACGTGCCGTACATACTCCTCATCTCGGTCATAGTCATGCTGCTCTCAGCCAGTTTCTGGACGCTGGTCTTCGCTCTGACCGTCACCGGCTGGCTCGGCATCGCGTATTTCATCAGGACCCAGGTCGTAATTATCCGCGACCGCGAGTACAATCTGGCATCGCGCTGCCTCGGAACGTCCATCTTCCGTATCGCCATGAAGAACATACTGCCCTTCATGGTGTCGGTCATCGTCACTCTCGCCGCCACGGAGATACCGTTATATATTTCATATGAAGTATTCCTCAGCTACATCGGGCTTACGATGTCTGATATCTCGCTCGGCAAACTCATCGGTACCGCGCAGCCCTCTATGTTCACCCCCGGTATGCAGCTCGAATTCTGGGCTCCGGTCGCGATCGCTTCGATCATTACGATAGTTCTCTACGTCGTGGGACAGAACCTCGGTGACGCCTCCGATCCGAGGACACATATGTGAGGTGCGGCATGGCTGATTACAAGGACGCAGGCATGAATGCCGTCACGGGAAAGACCGTCGACAATAATAAGAAGGTTCTCCTGTCTGTCAAGGATCTTGTCGTCAAATTCCACGTCAGAGGCAGAGTGCTCACCGCGATACGCGGCATCTCGCTCGACGTCATGGAGAACGAGTCGATCGCCATAGTCGGCGAGTCAGGCTCGGGCAAATCCGTCTTCACCAAGACATTCGCCGGGATGCTCGACAGCAACGGTTTCATCGACAGCGGCGACATCATCTACAACGACGAAGAACTCGTCACGACGAACGTCTCAAACAGCAGGAAGCATCGCAAGACCGTCGAATCCATTCGAAAAGAACTCGACCGGAACTACGGTCGTGAGTTCGCCTCTCCGGTCTGGGTCGAGCTCGACAGGCTCAAAAAAGAGAAGGAGAGCCGCGCGAAGCTCACTCCCGAGGAATCCGCCGAGTTCGACGTCCAGCTGAAGGAACTGCTGTTCCAGAAGACCGAAGTCTACAACCACAAACTCACTCTCGACTCCTCTAAAGAAAAAGAGGCCATTAAAGAGGCCGACGCCAGGATCGCGAAGTTCTCCGAAGAGATAAAGAAGATCGAAGCGCAGAAAAAGATTAAGGCTGCCGAGAAAAAGGCAAAGGCCGCCGGCGACGTTTCGTACAACACCGAGTATGAAAAGAAAAGACTCGAGCTCGGTAAGAAATACATCGAAATGACGAATGTCACCGTCCCTGAGAGCATCTCGGAGCGCAATCGCATCCTCGCGAAGGAGATACTGCTCTCTACCGGCCGCATCGGAGGCCTCCGCGGCGCGAACATGCGCCGCAGGCTCGTAAAATGCTGCACTGAGGCCATGAAGACGGGCATCGACCTGTCCGATCTGTCCGAACGCAACAAGGTCTTCGACAAGGTAATATTCAGAGTAAGGTACATCGACGAGACCGAGGAGATCCTTCACGGAGAGTGCATCCTCAACCTCGCCAAGATCAAGGAACAGACCGACTGGACCCAGATCAGAGGTAAGAAGATCGCCACCGTTTTCCAGGACCCGATGACCTCGCTCAACCCCATCATCACGATAGGGAAGCAGATCACGTCGGTCATTCTGAAGCACCAGAAGTGCTCTGAATTCGAAGCCAGGGAGCGCGCCCTCATCCTTATGAAGAAGGTCGGCATACCCGAGGCGGAGAAGAGGTTCGACGATTACCCCTTCCAGTATTCCGGCGGCATGAGGCAGAGGATAGTCATTGCCATCGCGCTGTCCTGCCAGCCGAAGATCCTCATCTGCGACGAGCCCACCACCGCTCTCGACGTTACGATCCAGGCGCAGATACTCAAGCTGCTCAAGGATCTGCAGAGAGAATTCAACTACACCATCGTATTCATCACACACGACCTGGGAGTCGTGGCCAACATAGCGGACAGAGTCGCTGTGCTCTACGCCGGACAGATCGTCGAGGTGGGACACGTGAACGAGATCTTCTTCGATCCGCGTCATCCCTACACCTGGGCGCTGCTTTCGTCGCTGCCTCAGCTCGCCAAGAGAAACACCAAGCTATATTCGATCACCGGTACTCCTCCGAGCCTCTACAACACTATCGTTGGCGACCCGTTCGCTCCGAGAAATCCCTACTGCCTGAAGATCGACACGCTTCTCGATCCTCCGATGTTCCGGATCACCGACACCCACTATGCAAAGACCTGGCTGCTCGATCCCAGATCGCCTAAGATCGAAAAGCCCGAAGCGATCAGGAACATCCATGAAAAGCTCATCGAAGCTTTCAATATCTGACAGGGGGGGCAGCTTCATGAACGAACAGCTTAAATTCAACGGCGCCGCCGATCTTTCAAAAGCCAAACATCTCCCCGTTAACGGTCCGTTCGACGAGAACGGCCGCGAGATCCTTCTGTCGCTGAAGAATGTCGACATTACATTCGGAAAGGGCGACAGGGCCGTCAAGGCCGTAAAGAACGCTTCGTTCGACATCTACAGGGGCGAGACCTTCTCGCTCGTCGGAGAGTCGGGCTCGGGGAAGACCACCATCGGCAGAGCCGTAATCAGAGTCAACCCCTGCGCCGCCGGCGAGATCGACTACAAGGGCGTACGGATCTCGGGAAAGATCCCGAAGTCGGTCGACAGGGAAGTCATCAGGAACATCCAGATGGTCTTCCAGGATCCCGCCGCCTCGCTCAACGAGCGCGCGACGGTGGATTACATCATCTCCGAAGGACTTTACAACTTCCATCTCTTCAAGAACGAGGCCGAGAGAGTCGCGAAGGTCGAGAAGATCATCGACGAGGTCGGACTGCTCCCCGAGCACCTGACGCGCTATCCACACGAGTTTTCGGGCGGACAGCGCCAGAGGATCGGTCTTGCGAGAGCCATGGTTATGGAGCCGGAGCTCGTCATCGCCGACGAGCCGATCTCCGCGCTCGACATCTCGATCAGAGCACAGGTCCTCAATCTTATGAAGAAGTTCCAGGAGGAACGCGGTACCACCTACCTCTTCATCGCCCACGACCTTTCGATCGTCAGATTCATCTCCGACAGGATAGGCGTCATTTACAAGGGCGACATCGTCGAGGTGGCGTCGTCCGAGGAACTCTTCAACTTCCCGCTCCATCCCTACACGAGATCGCTCATCTCGGCCATACCGATCCCCGATCCGCTGCTCGAGAAGAACAAGGTGCTGTTCACCTATGATCCCTCGATCCATGACTACAGCAGCGAGACTCCGGAGCTCCGTCCGATCGGACACGATCACTATGTATTCGGAAGTCTCTCCGAGATAGAGGAATACAAGAAGATCCGCGAAGCGGGCATACCGCTCAAGCCGGTCACTATCAGGGACGTCAACGCTCCCGCCGACGGTCAGAAAGAGGAGGAAGAGAAGGACGCGGACGACAACGTTTCTCACGAGCCGATCCTCGACACCCCGCTTCACGATACCGGCACAGCCTGGCTCGGAGTCCTTGCGTTCCTTTTCCCGATACTCGGGCTCATCGCCGCCGCGGTCTTCCGCAAGCACAATTATATGCGCAACCGCAGATCCTGCCGCAAGGGCTCGTTCATAGGCCTGGCGTTCAGGGGAGCGCTGCTGATCATATTCCTGATCCTGCTGCTCCTCGCGGTCATCTGACGATACCGTAAAGGGGTCCCGAAATAACGGAGCCCGCCTTCTGCGGAACGGGTGCTCCCGTTCCGCGGAAGACGTCCGGAAGGGACCCGGTTTTAAAATGGAAGATAAAAAAGAAGAAAAAAAGCTCTTTCGGGACAAAAAGACAGTCCTGCGTCTGATCGCGGTCATAGTGCTGGCGGCCGTCGGGGCCTCTGGTATCGCGATCGGCATCGGAGGTCTGCTCACGACCGGCAAAGGTGTCAAGACGGTCGAGGCACATGACGGGGCTGTCGGTTGCGCACATGAGCTCGTATTCACATACGAACTTGGAGTGTCGGGCATGTCCTCCACAGCCGAATATAAAGCGCTGCGAAATATTTATACCGAAAAAACCATATATTACTACCGGCTTTTCCATCCGACTCTTTCTTTTTCAGATACCGTAAACCTCGCTTCGCTGAATTCTTCTCCGAACACTGAGATCGTACTTCCCGCGGAACTCTGCTCGTCTCTTGAAAAAGCGGCATCCGATCCGGGGCGAAACATTTTTCTTGCTCCGGCTTTTGCCTATTACGAGACCCTGTGGTCGTCATCCTACGACGAGGACGCCGCGACATGGGACCCTGCCAGAAACACGCAGATGCGTTCCTTCTACGACGCTCTCATCCCCTTCGTCGGCTCCGACGAACATGTGAGCCTTGAGTTCAGGGGCGGCGGCAAGGTCGTTCTCCGCGTCAGCGACGAGTATCTCGCCTTCGCGGATGAACGCGGGATCGAAGCTTTCGTCGATTTCTGCTGGATGAAGAACGCGTATATCGTCGACCTGCTTGCCGGCGATTTCGTATCGCTCGGATACAGACACGGCGCGATTGCCTCGAAGGACGGTTTTGCCCGCAATTTCGATTCGTCGGACACGCGTTACGTGTCCGGGTTCTATATCGAAAAGGACGGGAAGACAGTATCCGCCGGAGGCCTCGTATACGGAGGCGGCGTTGCCTTCTGCTCGCTGCGCCGGTTCGCTCTCGACGGATTCGAGGAGAGCTACTGCTACACTTACAGAGACGGCACCGTGGTATCCCGGTATATCGGCGTCTCTGATCTGCTGCCTCACGACGCCTCCGGGCCTGCGACGGCTTTTTCGACCCGGCTCGGCTGCTCTGATCTTCTGCTCAGACTTCTCCCGCTCTATATGTCCGACAGATGCCGGGAATTCGGCGGGGACGGTGAGGCGGGACTCGTATATCTCGACGGGGATTCGGTCTCCTGCATCCCTTCCGACGGCTGCGAATACAGGCCCTGAACACAGGAGCAGGCGCCGATGTCATGATCATGATGAGAATTATAAAAATTTTTTATCACGGAGAGAAAAATGAACAAGAACAGGAAAAACATGCTGATCAGGCTGATCGTGTGCGCAGGTCTGCTCACGGTGCTGATCCCGGTCGGCTTTCTAACAAGCGTATTCAGCGCCCAGTCGTTCCAGAATGTGACGATCAACCTGTCGAACATACTCAAACTCATCGTCATGGCGGCCCTTGTCATCGGTATCCAGACCGGACTGTATCTGCTCCTTCAGATCCCCCGGCCGACCAACCACAGAGTCCGCTCGATTCTGTCTATCATCTCGAGTCTGCTCAAGTACGTCGCCATCATAGTGATCATCTGCTGGGGCCTGTCGATCATCGGAGTCAACGTCTCGACTATCGTCGCGAGCGTCGGGATCGTAGCTCTTGTCGTCGGTTTCAGCGCCGAGAGCCTCATCAGCGACGTCGTGACAGGGGCTTTCATGCTCTTCGAGAACCAGTATAACGTGGGCGATATCGTGGAAGTCGACGGATTCAGAGGAACGGTCACCAATATCGGTATCCGCACGACCAGCATCACCGATACCGGCGACAACGTCAAGATCGTCAACAACTCCGACATGAAGAACATACTCAACAGATCAGACAGGATCTCGCGCAGCCTCAGCGATATCGCGATCCCCTACGCGACCGATCTTGCCGCCCTCGAGGCCGGGATCCCGCAGCTCATGGAGGAAATATACGCTGCGAGGGTCGACATATTCAAGAGCGCGCCTCGGTACCTCGGTGTACAGTCGCTTGCCGACAGTTCCGTCGTGCTGCGCTTTGTCGTCGACGTCGACGAAAAAGATATCTATTCAGGCTCACGCATGCTCAATCACGACCTGCTTCTCAGTTTCCGCAAACTCGGAGTCGAATGCCCCTTCCCGCAGCTCGACGTTCACAATATCGGCTGATAAGAGTCTTCCTTCGTTTTTCAGATCATATTCAGATAAGAGAAAGGAGGCAGACCGTTGGGCAAGACGTACAAACGTGACCCGGAGTTCGGCGTTCCCGAGGAATTCGGCGGCATCGTGACCCCCGAATACATCCGTCCGACAGATGAATTCAGAACTACGGACGAGATGAACGGCGACCACTGGGAAATAAAGAAACAGAAGAAAAAAGGCGGTTTCATCAGTATGCTCAAACGGAGCTATATTGCCGCCTTTGCCGCCGTTGCGGTCGTAGCCAATCTCGTTTATTCGTCTTTCGGTTTCGATCTTCTGGGCTTCGATCTTTTCAGCGAAGAGGGAAGTCCTATCTTTTTCGAAGAGCCGCACGACCATCATTTCGACCCTGACCGGGACTATCCCGACGGAGCTTTCCCGGAGCTTGACAACCAGGATCCGAACGGGACCGTAGAGGAATACGGCGCGGTAGACGAGGAGTATATTCTGCTTGACAGCGAGAACGGACATGCTGTCGTCTATATGAACCCCTCGCGTGATCCCGGAGACAGACAGGGCACGGTACCCGAAGGAGTCTCATACGACCGGGACACCAACACGCTTACCCTCAACAATGTCGACGGAGGACACCTCGACGTAAACCTTATGGGTAACGGTTTCAAGCTGAAACTCGTCGGGAAAAACACGCTGAGATCGATAACGGTGTGGGGTTTCCATTACGGCGGAAGCATGCTGATAACCGGAGGAGGGCAGCTCAAGGTCAGCGATCCCGACGGCGAATACGAATACGGGATACTGCTGAATGCGGAATCGAGCGGGAGCGTCCTTATGATCGACAGCCGCGCGAAGGTCGATATCTACGGAGAACAGGCGGCGGTAAAGGTCAGCGGATCGACGGTGGCTCAGGGCATATGGTATCTTTCCTCAATGTCGGCGGGAAGGCGTCAGATCTCCGGGACTTCCGACAGCGAAGGCAATACCGTTTATGACACTGACATCGTCGGCGCCGACGGAGAGCCGCTCACTCATGTGAAGTTCGGATGATCGACCGAATGACAGCAAAAAACGGCCCAAATCGGCCGTTTTTTGCTGTCATGATGCATATCGTTTCATAAGACTCCGCCGGTCTCCATGAATCTGTTCCAGACATTCTCGAAGAAAAGGTCGCCGTCAGGCATCGGACGGACCGGCCTTTTTTCATATACGCCGTATCCGTCGCGGTATTCGGCTTCCTGTATCAGATCCGGCATGCCGTCGCCGGGAGCGAGATAAGAAAAGCTTCCGTCGAAACCTTCGGGCACGATGCCGTCTCTGTCTAGATAGACCGCCGAGCCCCGGCTGCATCCGGCGTATCCTGCGTAGTCCGCCATCGCCCCCGCGACGGTGATCTGAGTGATCAGCATGTCGCGCAGGCGGTAGAGGTCGAGCGGCTCACCGTGAAGTCCTCCGAGCGAGCGCAGAAGTCCGCGGGCGCTCTCGCAGAAAGGCCCGAGCTCCGCCGTGTTCCGGACCGCGGCCGCGATTCTGCTCATCTCTGAGGCGCGCTCCGCTATGATCTCCTTCACGCTTCCGGGGACGCACGCGGCGTTGTTTATGAATTCCATATGACGTCTGACTTCCGGCATCGCGAGCTTCAGGAAGTCTCCGTCGTCCATGGGCTCTCCTGAGCGCTTCACCGCGGCGTATGTCGCTGAACGAAGTGCACCCACCTGCCCCGAATTGAGGGCGGAGCCGCCGGGGCGGCGGATTCCGTGTGTCCCTGCCGCCTCTCCGCATACGAACAGACCGGCGATACCGGTCTGCCACCATCTGTCGACGGCGATGCCCCCGTTGCAGTGCTGAGCGCACAGCGAGATCTCGAGCGGTTCTTTTTCAAGGTCGACGCCTTTCGACAGATAGAGCTCGTATGCCGGGCGATTCATCTTCCGCAGCCTGTCGACCGGCCGGCCGAAGCAGATGCCGGCACGCCCGAGATATTCGCGGGCCTCGGGAATGAGGGAGGAGAAATCAACGTCCCTGCCGCCCGGATTGTTCCTGAAATCGAGATAGACACGTCTCCCGTATATGTTCTTCTCCCTGTATACGAGAAGATCGATGAGCGACGAGCCCCGCGGCCCCAGTTTCCCGCAGTTGAACGGCCACTCGTATCCCTTGAGGAATACCGAAGAGCTAACGTCTGAAATATCCCCGTAGTGATTTGTCAGAAATTCGTGTTCCGAGCCGTCGTCTCCTACCGATATGAACCTCGGCAGCACCTGCATGTAACTGCCCGAAACGTTCCACCGCGGTTTTACCGACGCGAGTCCGTACTGCCATTCGGTGAGGTTCTGAGCCTTTGCACCGGCCGCGAGCAGCACGCCGCTGGAGCCGGTCTGGCTCACGGGATAGACCGAGTCGGAATAGATCCCCGCGGGGCCTCCGGTCGCCCAGATTATGTTTTTGCAGTTGACGACCGTGACGGTATAGCTGTCCGGGCCTCCGCTTCCGTCGCGGGATACCGCGACAAGTCCGCAGATCTCCCCTCCGTCGTCTTTTTTCAGTATGTCGACGGCTGTCCGCCCTGAGAAGACTCTGATGCCAAGCTCCGCGGCACGCTGCTCGAGGCATTCAGTCATTTTCTTCGACGTCAGCGGGCCGCACGAGGAGGCCCTTCCGGCGGTGTCGTGGTCGGTCTTGTATCCGGCATACTGGCCGTTCGCGTCGCACGGGAAGGGGACGCCGAGGTCGCACAGGAAGAAGAAGCATCTGGCCGACAGGGCGGCTTCGCATAGCGCGCTGTCTCCGTCGGTGCAGCCGCACGAGAAAAGGTCGCGGGCCATCGCGGCAACGCTGTCGGGGACATCGCCGCACATTCCTAGCTTGTAGTATGTCTGCTTATCTGATCCGGTGTTCCTGGATGTCCCGGAGTTCACGTTTTCGGTGAGGATCGCGACGTCCCGGCATCCAGCCTGCCGGAGTCTTACCGCCGCGGCAAATCCGGCAGCTCCGGAGCCGACGACGCATGTGTTGAGCTTTATGTATTCCGTCTTCATTTTATCAGAGGCGACGGATGTGGAAGCCGCCGTCGACGTCGACCGACTGCCCGGTAACGTAGGGGAGCCTGCCCGAGCACAGAGAATATATGACCTCGGCGACGTCCTCCGGTCTCCCCCATCTGGCTATCGGCAGCAGGCCTCCGCCTATCAGTCTGTCGTATTTTTCCTTTACCGCCGCCGTCATGCCTGTGCGGATGATGCCGGGCCTGATCTCGTTTACGGGTATGCCGAATTCGGCCATGCGGTCGGCGAAGAGCTTCGTTATCATCGAGACTCCCGCTTTGGATATGCAGTATTCGCCGCGCGATGTCGAGCTCGTGTACGCCGACATCGACGATATATTGCATATGTAGCCGCGGATCATGTCTTCTCCGCAGGGATCGTTGTCCTTCATCTTGTTCGCGACGAGCTGCGTTAAGAAGAAAGTGCCCTTCGTGTTGATCTCCATGACTCTGTCGTAACTCTCCTCGGTCATCTCGAGGATGTCGTTGCGCACCTTCGGGGCGACGCCCGCGACGTTGACGAGCGCATCGATACGCCCGGTGAACGACAGGGCGCTATGCAGGAAATCCTCTCTGTCTTTTCCGTCCGAGAGGCTGCCCCGTGCGAAGATATAGTTACCGCATTCCGCAAGCCCGCTCCCTTCGGGGAGAGGTGCCATGTCGAGTCCGCAGACGTTCCAGCCCTCGGATAGGAATCTCTTTACAGCCGCCGTGCCTATCCCGCCGTGGCAGCCTGTTATCATTGCGGTCTTTCGTGACATATCATTTTGCCTCCGCTGATCTTGTTTTTTTGTAAATATCGGTATACAGTCTGTCTTTTACCACGCATCCCGGCGTGCCGCCCGGAAGCCGCATGAGCGATGTGCAGCCCGAACATGCGGCGCAGAGGTCCGGGGGGCGGAGACCTTCTCCGCGGAGGATCTTCTTCGCGAAACCGGGGCAGGCAAGCGTAAGTCTGCCGAATCCGGCGAAGTCGAAGCCGCCTTTTTCGATATACGCGGCGGCGACTCCCGGCGATGCGGCTCCAAGCCAGGACAGGCCCGACGATATAACCGGCAGATCTTCAGGAAGACTGCGCTTTACCTCGGCCGTGAGCTCAAGCATGCGCGCGACGCCACAGGCGGGGTGTTCCTCCGGCGTGTACGGCCCCGCGGCGAACGGACGGTTGACGTGCGGGTTGAAATACGGATTTCCTGTCGTGATGTCGATGAGCGACGCTCCGGCGTCGTACAGCATGCCGAGGAGCTTTACCGGCTCGCTCATATCGGGGATCAGTGTTCCGTCGGTCCTGCAGCCGAAGCCGTACGGGTAGGCGATGCCGTCGTATATGTTTATCCTCGTTCCGACAATGAACCCGCGCGACGCGTTCGCGACAGCCCCTGCCAGCGTTTCGCGTATGAGCCTTGTCCTGCCCTCGAAGTCACCGCCGTAGCGGCTGTTATCCCTTGTGTACGCCGACAGAAGCTCGGAATTCAGATATCTGTGGCAGCATTTGATGTCGGCTCCGTCGAAGCCGGCCTTTTCGGTTAGAGCCGATGATCTTAAGAGTGCCTCCCGCACTTCGTCGAGACCGTCGTCCGTGATGAGGGCAGGGAGCGTCTCTGAGCCGCGTTCGGCCTCAGGCCAGCTGTATGCCCTGATCGGCGCCGGAACGCCCTGAGGACGGCTGTACCGGCCGCTGTGGGTGAGCTGGAGCATTATCAGCGGGGCGAACCCGTTCTCGCGCACCGAGATCTCGCGCATCTCATCGGCGAGCCGGGCGAAGGAGGAGATATTGTCCTGCGTCAGCATGAGCTGCCGCGGATTGGCTCTGGCTTCGGGAAGGCAGGCCGTGGCTTCGAACCATATGATACCGGCACCCGATGACGCGAGTCTGTGAGCGCGTCTTATCGTTAGCTCGCCCGGTGAGCCGTCGGGACAGCCGTCGCAGCCCTCCATCGGCTGGCAGACGAGCCTGTTCGGCACGTTGAAGTCCTTTATCCTGTAACTCGAGGAAAGAGCGGAGAGATCATCTGTGCGAGGAAGCCCCGCTCCGGTCAGTTCGTTAATCCTGTCGAATTCGGCTGTGCTCTTCGGCACGCCGCGCGGTATGCTGTCAGGAGTCCCGCCGTTGCCTTTCCGAATTTCTTTTTTCATGTCACTTTTTAAATACGACTCCTATCCTGGTGCTGCGTTTGAAAACGATGTTCGCAAGGTCGGCCGGGTTCCCGTTCTCGTCGGTAAAACCGGAGAAGACGTATCCTTCGTCGGGTATTATGTCGACAGTGAGGTTTCCTCTTCTGTCGGCGTTGAGCACGATCCTGCCGCCATCAGTCGGCGTGAGTGTCAGAGTCATGTTTACGTCGGGCTTTTTCAGCGTGAAGTTCGTGCCGCCCGCGTTAACGGTCACCGGGACCTCTGTCGTAGATATGAGATTTATCCGCCTCGTGGCGGCCTCGGCCCTGTCGGACGATACGGTGCCGCTTGTGCTGATACCCTTTATGTCGCCGTATTTGCGGGAGAAACTGACTCCGTCGGCAAGTTTAATCTCGTTGTTTTCGAAGAAAAAGCCGTTGACGTTGTTGGCATAGCAGAAACAATCCTTGTACCCGGCCGCCGATGTGTATTCGATAGAATTGTTTCTGACGGTGATGCCGGCGCAGCAGTTGTTCTTTATCAGGTAGCCTTTTATCTGGAACAGCTCTCCGCCGAACGTCTCGTATCTGTAGGCTGACGACGACACATAGGCAGCATTCTGGGTGTTGTCGGCCGAAGCGCCGGTGAAATACAGAGCCCGCAGATAAGTCTTGCCGCCCAGGACGAAGCTGTTGTTCTCGATTATGTAGTTCCGGTCGCCGAAATGCTCGTACGAGAAGGCGTATACCACATTTTTGCCGTCTATGGTGAGTTTTGTATCGCTGTTGAACGAGTAGAGCGAGATAAGAGCGGAGTCGTCCGCCAGACGGCCGGATGTCAGTTTATCGACCGAAATGAATGAATTGTCCCGTATCTCGGCGTTCGACACGTTGGGAAGGTGCAGTCCGCAGTACAGCGGGTTGTCTACGACGTTTCCTATGAAGCGGAAGCCGTCGCATGAGATCGAGCCAGCCGTGCTGTGATGACCGACAGCCACCAGCTGCGGGCCGTAGAAGTCGCTCTTGCCGAAATAGCAGTTCAGGACGGATATGTCGCTGTTTGTGTGATAGTCGCCGGCGGTCGCGAGGATCGGCGAACCCGCGTAGTCGCTGGTGATCGATCCAGGTGTGGTGGGCTCGAGCTGGATCGTCTCGCGGGTGAGGACGGGGTTGTTCGCCGGATAATAGTATCCCGCGAACATGACGTTGTCCACGGTGAGGCCGGTGCAGCCGTCGATCTGGAGCGCGTGGTTGTTAGGCAGATCCTTGACGATCATATCGGATACTCTGATGTTGCTGCCGCACGCGAAGGCCAGCAGCTTCATCTTCGCCTGGCAGTTGAACACGCCTCCGGATATCGAGAAGTCGGACATCCCATCGGTGCAGTATGCCTGCGGCAGGGGAGTGTTGTAGAAGAAGATATTGTTGCGCGGGGCGGATCCCGCGGTTATGACGGCAGGCTTTCCGCTGCTGACATAGCGCTTTACCGCGGTAGTGTATCCGACGGTCGCGTCGGGGACGAATCCGGCGAACTTCAGATCGACGCCCGGTTTCATCGTGATAGAACTGATCCTGTAACTGCCCGAGGGCACGTACACAGTGCCGCCTCCGGCTTCGTTCGCCTTGTTCACAAGGCTCTGCAGCTGCGTCGTTATATCGGCGTTGGCGGCGGGTTTGACACCTAGATCGGCCAGGTTGAAGCTGACCTTCGGAGCTTCGAACGGGATATAGACGGCGGTCGGTTTGAGATCCGTCGAGACGGTGACATCCGCGCCGGCGGTCTCTCCGTATATATTGCGGAATTCGATCACCGACGAGCCCGCTTTCAGCGGATTTATAACGGCCGTGTCGCCGTCGATCCTGACATATACCGAATCACCGTCGGTGACTCTGGCTGAAAAAGGGACGAATCCGATGACGTCGCTGCCCGCCTTGAGCGCGTTCGGGCTGTCGGTCGTGACTTCGGCTGTCGTGACTTCGGCTGTCGTGACTTCGGCTGTCGTCACGGCGGGGGAAGAAGTTACGGCGGGCTCCTTCGATGTCCCGGGAGAGAGTGTCTTGTCATCGCCGGTGTCGGAAAGGCTGTCTGCTGGGGAGTCAGACGTATCCGGGACTCCGGCTGCAGTATCGCCGCCTGGGCCCCCTCCGACGCAGCCTGCGGCCGGCAGGACCGCAAGGAGGACGGAGAGAAGGAGCAGAGCACTGATCCTGGCTCTGTCGCGAGTTTTTGTCATTGTGATATGCACCTGCCTTTTGCATGAACAATTAATCAATTATTTATTTTATCATAAAGAAGAGAGTATGTCAAATACAAATATAGAAGAGAGTATGTCAAATACAAATATAAAAGCAGAAAAACAGCGGCGGGCGGATCAAGTGGATCCGTCCGCCGCCTTCCGCGGTGGAGACAATTGGAATTGAACCAATGACCTCTACGATGTCAACGTAGCGCTCTAACCAGCTGAGCTATGCCTCCGAAACGAGCAATATTATATCACAACCGCGGAATAAATGCAAGCCTTTTTCGAAAAAGAATCGAAATTTTTTCCCGACGGGTCTCAGTCGGAGAATTCTCTGATGACGGGGGATGAAAGAATCCCCTGCTCGGTGAGCCTGTACTCGTAGCACCAGGAGTCGCCGGATGTCCTCCAGTATCCCGGGGACGGATAGGCGACCTTGGTGTCGGCGCAGTGTATCCTGCCGAATCCGTTGTATCTAGACAGGTAGATCTTCACCTCGGCGCGGTGTCTGCCCGGCGAGACGCCGCGGAAGACAGTGCTGTAGGGAGCGTATGCCCCGGTCACGGGCTCTCCGCCGTCGAGAGATACCTCGTATACCGCCGCGCGGTATTGCGGGATCCTGATCTCCACGTTCTTTTCTTCGGTATTGAATTCGAATCTGTATGTGAACGCGCCGCCGTAGAACGGGAAGCCCATCTCCGAAAGATCGCCGAATCCGACGTCAGCAGGTCTCTCCGTGATTGCGGCCTCGCTTCCTTTGAGTTCAACTCCGAAGTCGCCCAGCAGATATACGCGCTCCGCCGCGGTGCGCTCGCCGTACGGGAAGGTGAGAACAAGCTCCGACTTTCCGGCCGGCAGTTCCGGAAGCGGCACGGTCTCGATCGATCTGTCGGTATACCATCCGTCGGCCGCGGCAGTCACCGGTGTGCCGTTGAGCACGATCTTTGTGATCCCGGCGTTCTCCAGAGCGAGTTTTACGCCGGACAGGCCGCGACGGCACACGATGTCGAAGCTCATTTCGACGGTATGCTCTGCGGGTATGTCGGGCATGCACCACGGCTGGTTTGCGCCGCCGCCCCACGGCCCCCATCCGAGGGCGCGCCTGATCGCCGTGTCGGCGCGCAGTACCTCCTCAGGGCCCTGAATCCCGGCTCCGTCGAGCCGGTATCTGCATATGTCAAGCAGCAGGGCGTTGGGCTCGTCGGCGGTATATTCTGCGTGTCTTATCTGAAGCCCGCTGTGCTCCTTAACGTGTTCGGGCTTCAATGACACGGCCGTGTACGACTCGCCCTCTGCTGCGGGGAGGAGCTTCAGCAGCAGGCTGTCGTGGTTGTAAAGCCCGGCAACGATGTAAGTCCGCCCGCCCTCGCACCTGAAACCTGTCGCCGAGACGCTTCCGTCGAGCGTGTTCCAGAGTTCGGGACGCCACAGCCCGCGGAGAACGATGTCGATCTGCTGGCGGGAGGATATGTCGTCGCTGTACGGTTTCGTGCCCTGGCAGATGAAGAGCCAGCGGCAGCCGCCGTCGGAGCGCAGCTGGGTGAGAAGGTTCGTCGTGAGAGTTCCGTTCGAATTGCGGATAGAGATATCGCGGACGTCTTCAAGGGCATCGAGCAGCGCCGATCTGCTGAATTCTATCCTTTCCGAGGCGGAGGCCAGCTTCGACGGAGCGTCCGATTTCGCGGCATCCATGTATTCGGGGGCGTCGCCCATGAATATGAGCTTTCCTCCTGCCGCTCTGAAGTCGGACAGACGCTCGACCGTGGTCTTTCTCAGCGTCTCGCAGCCAGGCACGATGACGGCGTCGTAGCTCATGCCGCCGACTTTCAGCGGGCAGCCGGCCTTTCCGCACTGCGACGGCAGCAGCGATTCGGAGATATAGTCGAAGTCGATGCCGCCGAAGATGAGCCAGTTCGTAACGTTCTCGAAGTTGCCGTCGAGCCGGGCTCTGGCGGCCTCGGTCTGGAGCGAAGGTCCCCAGTGAATCCAGAGCGATTCCACGGGGTGTATGACGCCGACCCGAATGAGCGGTCTGCCCCTCGTGAGGGCGGTGTTGAGCCTCGCGAAATGGTCCTCGACATAGGAGTATTTTTTGTACCACGACGACTGATAGTTGATGCTTGCGGGGTAGTCGCGCTTTGCCTCGCCCTTCATCGACACCCAGGCGAGGTGGGGGACCCTGACAGTCACACCGAGAGCGGCCTGCCAGTCGCCCTGCAGTTTGTGCCCGCGGAAGTCGTAGTTCCAGTCGGTGACGCCGTACAGCTCGCTCATTACGCCCTCGCGGCCGTACTGGTGGGCTACCGACGCCGCCTGCTTGGCTGTAGTGAACTCTCTCCGGTCGGCCAGCATGTCGATGCCGGGCAGCGAGAAGGCCGAGAGCGATCTCATGACCTCGCCCACCGCCGTGGTCTGCGACGTAAGGCTGGGCTCGCGCATCATATGTCCCGTCAGCTTTATGCCGTGGCTGTCGCACCAGGAGCCGATGTTGAAGGCGAAGGCGTCGGCAAACCGGCGGCACACATGGTCGTGAAAGCGGTATCGGGTCTGCGATACGCCGTCGGGAAGCTCCCAGATGAGTTCGGGTATCGCTCCGGTGAGCGATGTCCCGTAGGCTTCGCGGAAGCTGTCTTCGATATCGTCGGTCCAGGGAAGAGTGATGTCCCTGTCAGAGTCGGGGTAGGGAAGCGTGTTCTTGAAGGTCATCTGCGGCTCGTCGGTAAAGATCGAGGGCACTACGGTCCCGAATTTATCGCCCACCGCCCTGTAGTATTTCTCGTGAGTCACCTCGATGAAGCGGTCGATAGTCGCCTTGTCCATGAGGTTCGCGTATGTATACCCGTTGTATCTCGGATTGTTTTTCGGAGACTCGATGTATGCGTACCAGATGTCACCGTCGCCGCTCTCTCCTTCGTCCAGCATTCTGTAGTCAGCGAGAAAGCCGTCTGGCGTGAGCTTCACCGAAAACCTCGCAATGAGCCTGCTTCCGGTGTTGCTGCGCGAGGCTACGTTCTGCTCGTTATGGTGGATAGCCCCGCCTTTCTCGTCATTCTCATACGGCCTGCGGGTGAAGAGCAGGTACCTTATGCGGTATTTTTCCTCCTTTGTGACGAGCCCTCCGGCGAATCCCGAAGGCCACCTGTCCTCGTCGTAGAGCCAGGCGAGCATCTTTTCTTTTTCGGCCTTGCCGGTGCACTCCTTTACCAGGTCCATGAATTCGTCGCCGAGATATTCGGTCTCGAGGCCGGACCTCACGTGCATGTGGAATCCGCCGAAGCCCATTTCCTTCAGTATCTCGATCTGGCGTTCCAGTTCTTTTCCGTCGAGCCTGCAGTTCCACGCCCAGAAAGGCGCGCCGCGGTATTCGGACGTCGGATTCTCAAAGAGCCCCCGGTCGAGCTCCTTTGCTGAATTTTTCTTGTAAAGCATATTTCGACCTCGCAATATCGCTTACTGTCTTTTGAAAAGGACTTCTTTTTCGTATTTTCTGACCAGAGGCATCCATTCGCCCTCTGCAGGGACTCCCGCTCTGCGGCAGTACTCGTCCCATACGGCTCCGAACGGAGCGGTCTTGATCTCCTCCGAGATGACGAACATATCGGTGAAATCGGCGGCGTCCTGGTATTCGCGCGCCGTTTTGTGAGGCCACAGCAGGGCGGAGAGAAGCGATTTCTCAAAGGCCCGGTAGCCCGTTACCCACGCCGCGACGCGGTTGATGGCGGCGTCGAAATAGTCGAGAGCCAGGAAGAAGCGGTCGAGACCTCCTCTCACCGCCTCGAGAGCGATGTCGTTCACGGGGTCGTCGGTCCTTACGACGTGGTCGCTGTCCCATCTGACTCCCCTCGTGACGTGAAGCGCCACTTTGTCGGAGAAGAGGAGCATCGACGGGATCTTGTCCGCGACCGATTCGGTGGGGTGATAGTGACCGTTGTCCATCAGCGGCACCAGCCGGTTCTTCAGCGAATATCCGGTGCAGAATTCGGCGGATCCCACGGTATACGATTCGAGTCCGATGCCGAACACCTTTGATTCAAGCGAAACTGCAATTAGATCTCTGTCGTATCCGGCGGCGAGGATCCTGTCGAGCGAGTCGGCCATCCGTTTCCGCGGCGTATATCTGTCAGCCGGAGTCTCCTTGTATCCGTCGGGCATCCAGAAATTGACGAGCGACTTCGAGCCGAGCTCCCGCGCAAAGTATTCGGCGATGCGCAGGCAGCAGATCCCGTGTCTTATCCAGTAGTTCCTGACCTCCGGGTCGGGGCTCGAAAGCGTCAGATTGTCCACTACCATGGGATGCGAGAAGAAGGTGGGATTGAAATCGAGAGCGACGCCGTGCTCCTTCGCGAACGACACCCAGGGTTCGAAATGACGCGGCTCTATGCGGTCGCGGCTGATCTTCTCGCCCGGCGCGGCTATGGCGTATGACGCGTGGAGATTGATTCGCTTTGTACCGGGCATCAGCTTCAGTGAGAAGTCGAGGTCCGACATCAGTTCTTCGGGTGTCCTCGCGGCTCCCGGGTAGTTGCCGGTCGTCTGTATCCCTCCGTCAAGCGAGACGGAACCGTCGAATCCCCTTACGTCGTCTCCCTGCCAGCAGTGGAGCGAGACCGGTACGGTCAGAAGCATATCGAGAGCCGCTTCCGTGTCGATGCCGTATCTCGCGTAATAGTTTTTCGCGTATCCGTAGATCTCTGAGACCATGACCTGTATACCGCCTTTCGTTGCGTCCGCTTTCCGGCTTGCCGGACATGCGCGGATCTTTTATTGATTACGATTCATATTATAGTGTATTCAGCCGGATTTTTCAAGGCTTTTGTTACGGTTGCGAGTTGTTTTAAGGGCCCGGAAGAACATAAGGCGAATTCCGGCGCGGATGCTTTCTGCTTAAGAAGTGCTTTACTGTCCGGTCATACTGTTTTTTAAGAGCGATATTGACAAACAGCGGTTGAGTGTGGTATAATTACGCCACCTGTAATACAGGTGGCACTGTCTATTATGCGAATCAAACGGAAAAGGCTCCCCGCTTCAGGGCTGTCCGCGCTGAAACCTGAAAAAATGAGGTTCACGAAGTATGTCCGGAAAGACGATGAAAAAGTCAAACATGTACGAAGAGATCGCCGACCGTCTGGAGGAGATGATCCTTTCGGACGAGATAAAATCCGACGCAAAACTACCAGGAGAGGCGGCTCTCGCGTCGAGTTTCGGAGTCAGCAGGCCGGTGATCCGGGAGGCTCTCATGCTCCTCAACGCCCGCGGACTAATATCTCAGAGAAACGGAGACGGCTCCTACGTCTCCTCGCCGTCGGGTGAGGATCTTTCAAAAATGATAAAGCGCATGGTATCGCTGGAGAATACCGATATCCTTTCGCTGTTCGAGGCAAGGATCGCACTGGAGGTCCAGTCCGCGGCTCTCGCCGCCCTCAGAGCCTCGTCTGACGACGTGATGCGTCTGCGGAGACTGACTGCGGAGATGCGTTCCGCGGCCGGAGACAGGTCCGCGTTTGCAGGGCTCGATGTCGCATTTCACAATGAGATAGCGTCTATCGGCGGCAACCGGATCCTCCGCATTTTCATCGGTTCCCTGAACTCTCAGATTTCAGGTATGATCGAACACAACCTTGTTCTGGAGGGGGCGGACTCCGACGCTGTCAGTTATCATGAGAAGATCACCGAAGCGATCGCATCGGGATCTCCTGAAAGAGCTTCAGAACTCATGCGGAATCATATACTCATATTCATGAGGAACGCCGAACAGAGAAGAAGGGACACGAGAGTATGACTGTCATAGCCAACGAATATATTTATCCGCCTGATGAAACCTCCTGCCACGCTTCGAGCTTCGATATCCTCCCCGACGGAAGCATATTTGCAGCCTGGTTCCGCGGAAGCGCCGAGGGGGCCGGCGACGTCCGCATCTTCGGAGCGAAGCGCGAGGGCGGAAAATGGTCGGAACCGCTGCCTCTGACCGCCGACGACGGCATTCCTCACTGGAATCCGGTCGTAGATCTTAACAGCGGCTGCCTGCGGATCTACTATAAGATCGGCGAAACGATCGGCGGATGGCATACCGAGGTCATCGAATCGTACGACTTCGGAGAGACCTTCTCGCCATCCCGCGAGATGGTCCCCGGCGACCGGAGCGGCGGCCGCGGCCCGGTCAGGAACCGGATACTCCGGCTGTCCGACGGTTCGCTGCTGGCTCCCGGATCGACCGAATACGACGGCTGGAAGTGCTTTGCCGACCGTTCAGAAGACGGGGGGACAAGCTGGACGAGGAGCGCCGACATTGCTCTCCCGCCTGAGGATCTCCGTCACGGTGTTCCCGCGGAGGAAAAAAGAAGGGGGCTGATACAGCCCGCCTTCCATGAGGATCCCGCCCGCCCGGGACGCGTCATTGCCTTTATGCGATCGACCGAGGGACGCGTTTACCGCGCCGAATCGCGCGACTTCGGCCGGAGCTTCGGACCGGCCTGCGCCACACCGGTGAAGAACAACAACTCGGGGATCGACCTTGACGTCTCGCCCGACGGAAGGATCTTCCTCGTCTGCAATCCGGTCGGCGTTCCAGAGGGAAAGATCTGGGGGAAGCGCACGCCGCTGTCGGTCCTCGTCTCGGAGGACGGAGGCGACTCCTTCTCCCGCCTGACCGAGATTGCCACCGGCGACGGCACTTTCGCCTACCCCTCGGTCAGATACCGGGATAGCAGGCTGCACGTCACTTATACATGGAACAGAAAAATGATCTGCTATTTCTGCGCGGAGGTATGAAATGTACAACTTCGGAAGGATCGATGAAAAACTGAAAAGGGGCGACGTCCTCTTCGGAACACACGTCTTCTGCGGCGCCCCGCCGCTGACCGAGGCCCTCGCGCTCGCCGGATTCGACATGATCTGGATCGACATGGAGCACACCGCCATCGGCATCGAGAGCCTGCAGAACAACCTCATCGCCGCCCGCGCGGGAGGCACTCCCGCCTTCGTCAGGATCCCATGGAACGACAAGGTCCTCGCGAAGCCGGTGATCGACATGGGCCCCGAGGGGATCATATTCCCCTATATCCGCTCGGCCGGCGACGCCCGCGCAGCCGTCGCGGCCTGCGAGTATCCGCCAGCCGGCGAGAGAGGCTACGGCCCGCTCAGGGCCCTTGACTACGGAGGGATCGCGCAGACCGATTTCGTCGACCGGATCTACCGGAGGATGTGGCGGATAATCCAGATCGAGCATGTCGACGCGGTGAACGCCCTCGACGAGATACTCGCCGTCGACGGCATCGACGCCTTCGTCGTCGGGCCTAACGATCTGTCGGCGTCGATGGGACACATCGGCCGTGTGGACCACCCCGACATGATGCCGGTCTACGACCTGATCGGCCGGAAGATGAAGGAGCACGGGAAGCTCTTCGGTGTATCGATGGGCTTTGTCCCCGAAGTCATAAAGCAGTGGCTCATGCGCGGTGCGGGCATGATATTTGCCGGAAATGACGTCGGATACGTGCACGACGGAGCAGTGTCGGTCCTCGACGGTCTGAGAAGCCTTTCGCGGATCTGCTGACCTTGCGTGAAAAATCACCATAAACCATAATAAGAAAGGGTTCGATCAATGAAAATCAAGGAAATGAAAAAAGAGAAATTGTTATTTTCCGTTGCCCTGATGATGGCGCTTGCCATTCTGATAACCTCCTGTGCGACAGTCGGGAAAACAGCCGGCGGTTCGTCCGCAGCGGGAGACAATACCTCCGCACCGGAGAGTCCGGAGTCGACCGCCGAGGCGGCCCGGACCGACGCGGAAGGTTTCCTTCTCGACGATCTGCCGGATAAACTGAATTTCGGAGATCAGGAAATCACTTTCCTTGCCTGGGACGGACAGTCCTATGAGGAGTTCAGTGTGGAACAGCCCAGCGGTGACATAATCGACGACGCGATATTCGACCGCAACATCCGCGTCGAGGGGAGGCTCGGCGTCCGGATCAACGTAAAGAAAACGAAAGGCGGCAGCTCGGATTACCAGGCCTACACAACAGCGGTCAAGGGCGATATATCCGCCGGGAACGGAAGCGAATACGACATACTCGCCGCGTACAGCCGCACCACCGCCATGTGCGCCTATATGGGTCTCGCGAAAGATCTGCTCACGACAGCTTATTTCGATATCGAAAAGCCGTGGTGGCCTAAAACTCTCACAGAGCAGTCCACAATCGGCGGGAAGCTTTATTTCTGCTCGGGCGACATATCACTCTCGCTGTTCCACAACCTGGACGTCGTCTACTTCAACAAGGATATGGCGACGGATTTCAAGATCGGCCCCGACAGCATATACAGACTTGTCGACAGCGGAGAATGGACCCTTGATAAGATGATCTCTCTCTGCGCCGGGACATACGACGACCTCGACCTCGACGGAAAGAAGAGCGACGGAGACCGCTTCGGCTTCATCTGCGCCAACACACAGTCCCAGCCGATCGTGTGGGGCTGCGGGATCACGGCGGTAAACACCGACAGCGACGGCCGCATGACGGAATCCGACGTTTTCTTCGGCGAAAAGATGCAGGATATTCAGGAAAAGCTGTTCGGATTCATCAACGATACCAACGACGGCCTGCGGGCCTCGTCCACCGGGACAGGCAACACGGCCTTCGCTGAGGGAAGATGTCTCTTCTTCTGCAACATCGCCTCATACGCCATGTCAAAATTCAAGGAAGCAGGCATTTCGTTCGGTCTGCTCCCGCCTCCGAAATACAACACCGACCAGGACAGATACTATTCGGTCGAGGGCAA
>JAEEGL011659242.1_pt1 | contig 24595 bp, 19 predicted proteins | sample 9134231 | NCBI WGS metagenome assembly JAEEGL01 (sample SAMN16246548, study PRJNA631951) | gut metagenome | biome: gut microbiome; feature: rumen; material: fiber-attached | host: Bos | place: Iran: Karaj | collected 2018-10
ACTATTCTATATTATAGAAAAGAAAACCAAAAGAAAAAGGTGTGCTGATTTTATCAACACACCGATTTTTTTAAAGCTTACACATCGATTCTTTTAAAGCTAGATTTTACCTACACATCTATTTTTTTAAAGAACCTTTTTGTTCTGTTGCGGCTTTCATAATAAAATATGTAAGTCTTGTTATATGATACTTTTTATCGATTTTTTCGATATATTTTTTCTTTATTAGCTTTGATAATTTTCTTAAAATAGCAGAATGCTCTATTTCATTATTATCAAGCTTAAATAGATTTTCAATTTCACTTAATGTCAACCCATTTTCAGAATTAGTTATTCTTGCAAGGATAGTTACCTCATCATCTGGCATACTAACTAATAGATTTATTTGTTTACTATAATATTTATCTAAATAAACATCCATTTTGCCATACATTGTTTCTGTTAATGGAAGACATTTAGTTATATAGTAAACAGATTCTTCAAATGAATCAGGAGGTAGGACATCTTGATTTAGTATATCTTCAATTTCATCTTCGCCTACATCGAAGAATCCAGATAAGAATGAACAATAATATGGATTATATTTGAATATTTTTTTATATATTTCAAATCCTTCTTTATAATTACCTAATGCTATATTATTGTAATACATTAGATATAAGTATCTACTAGATGTTACGTATTCATTGATTAAACTTAATGCATATTGATATTTACCAGTTAAAGTAACACAAAATGCATAATCAAATAATGAATCAACTATGTTTTCTTTATCTAGACGATATTGCATCTCAGAATATTTTCTTGCCTCATTATATTTAGCAGCAGTAATACATTCATCTGTAATAGCAGACAGTAGTCTAATATATGGTCTAGATTCTAGATTTAACCAAATGGAGAATTGAGGATTATCTAAATCAATATTTTTAGTTAATAACCATTTTTTAAATTCTTCTCTAATATCTTCTAATTTAGTTATTCTATCAACAGGATTATCAATAGAAAGAAGAACTAATAATATTTTAGAATCATAATGATAAGGACATGTGGCTATAGCCTCATGTAATAAATTAATTGAATCTTCAATATTTTCAGCATTAGAGGCTTCTTCATATAAAACCTCAGCTTTATCGAATTCATCATCTATTTTATATAATCCATTATCATATAATTCATTGAATTCCTTTTCAGCCTCATCAATATCAATATCTGGATTATCAGATAAAAATCTATTAAAGGCTCTACTATATCTTTCTTTATTCATCTTTTTCACCTCTTCCAGCAAAATAAGAGGTTACATTTAGGGTGGTTTCACCATCAACCTGGATAGCATTCGGTCTATCAAATGTGACACTGATTTCTTTTCCCTTAATGACATCTACGTACTGCGGATATTTTTTTACATGTAGTCCACTAAATATACTTTTAAATGCGATAGCAATTCTAAGTCTAAATCTTCCGTGGATTATAACACATGATAATTCACTTGATTTTCTATCTTGGTCTGGTGCTATTTTCATGCCACCGCCAACATATCTACCATTTAAACATGATGCAAGCCATACATTTTTATAATTATATTCCTTACCATCAACAATTATTTTAGCCTTACATGGCTTATATTTAAAAAGAAGAAGATTTCTTGCAATCTTTGTATAATCATATTTTTTACCCTTAGTTTTGAGTCTATCAGCAACTTCACATACAGTGCCATCAATTCCAAAGCTTGCGTTATTAATAAAGAATGACTCCTTATCATTTATTTTAACTATAGGTAATTTTTTAATATATTTATCTAATTCAATTAATCCATCTTTTTCAATGTCTCTTAAAAAATCATTTCCAGTTCCATCGGCAGAATATAATACCCTAGCATCAAAAGGATACTTCATATATGTATTTGCAAAATAATAAATTGTTCCGTCTCCACCAGATAAAATAACAGTATCATCCTTAGTTAGTGAAGAAGAAAAAGATTTAAAATCTAATCCATTAAAAATGATTGGCTTTATACCAGGAAATTTACCACTGTATAATTTTATTAAGTTTTCTTTTGATGAAGAACTATTAGATTCTAAATTATACAGTAAATAGAACATTTATTTCCCTTCTTTTCTAAATAGGTATTGTTTTTTTATTAATTCAGATGTTTCATTAGCTAAATCAACAGTATTCATGCTTACAACCTCTTCAGGAGTATACACCTTAACAACATCCATATAGATATTATTCTTTTTAGGTGTCATAGTAATACTTTCAGTATTTGTTAAGCAAACAACTACTAAAGGACATTTAGCTCTTTGAGCTATTTTAAATGAACCAGCATGGAAATCTAGTAAAACATCGTCAGTTTTATTTCTTGTTCCTTCAGGGAAAATAACCATTGACGAATTTTGATCTTTAATAATTTTAGATGCTCTTACAATTGATTTAACAGCGGCGAAATCATCATCTCTTGGCATTGGAACAAAGGCACAATTCTTAATGAAGTTACCATAAATAGGCATTGATAGATTTTCAGGCTTTGTTACATCTGCAATATTGCCAGGGAAGAAGTATCCAATAGGAAATGGATCCCAATTGCTTCTATGATTACAAACAATTAAGAATTTTTCATTTTGTGGAACTAAATCTAATCCAGTATGATGAATCTTAATTCTAAATATATCTAATACTAGCTTATATGTTTGTTTAGTAATGAATGATGCAAATTTCTTTGGTTTATTGACTTCCTTTTTACCACGCATAAATAAATTACATACAAACATAAATAATATGTAAATTGGTAATAGTAAAGTATAAGTAACTGGAATTAATAAAACCATGATTAAATCCCAGTACCAAAGTGTATATATTCCTGTAAAATATGTGATAACTGCATTTATGCATACTGCAATTATTCCAATAATAATTTCTAATTTCATATTTAAAACCTCAATTATAAAATAATTGTATCATTTTTTTATACTTTTTTCTATAATTAGAATATAATATGCATTAATGAGGTGATAATTTATGTTTTATCTTTTTAATAACATAAAGGAAAAGGAAATATTAGATGCTGTATTAAAGGCAAAATATACTAACGATGAAAAGGATATTGATGATGCTATTTCTAAATTAGTTACCTTTTCAACTAAATGGAAATTAACTGGAAATCTTTGGAAGAAGTATATCTTATATACACTTATAAATAATGATAATCCTTTTACTAGAGCTATTGAAAGAAACCAAGAGGTTGTTGGTGAATCTGAATTTGCATTATTAGATTTAGAAGAATTTCATAATCTATATAATTTAAACGCTCCATTTTTAAATAGAGTTAATAATTATAATTTCTTAAAAACAACTGGAAGCCATTATATTAGAGATTTAATTGAGGAATTATATTCATCAATTGATAATTCATTTAAATCATTTAAAAATGCTATTTTAGGCTTTTATAAAAATAAAGGCTTAGGTGAAATGGCTATCTATAAAGCGTTTAGAGTAAATGATGGTGTATTAGAACCAATAAAACATGTTTTAGAAGTTACATTTGATGATTTAATTGGATATGATTATCAAAAGAATTTATTAAAAGCCAATACAGAAGCATTCTTAAATAATGAACCATATAACAATGTATTATTATATGGTGATGCTGGTACTGGTAAATCAACATCAATAAAAGCATTAATTAATGAATATTTTGATAAAGGCTTAAGAATTATTGAAGTATATAAATATCAGATGCAAGAAATCGCAAAGATAATTAATACCCTAAAATCAAGACCATATTACTACGTAATATATATGGACGATTTATCATTTGAGGAGAATGAAATTGGTTATAAATATTTAAAGAGTATTATTGAAGGTGGAATTGAACCAAAACCTTCTAATGTAGTTGTTTATGCAACTTCAAATAGAAAGCATTTGATTAAAGAAACAACTGCGGATAACGGTACTATCTTTGATGATCTACATAGAAATGAAACTCAAGCTGAAAAGCTATCATTATGTTATAGATTTGGTCTTCAAATATTCTATTCTTCATTATCTCCAATGGAATTTAGAAGTATGGTTATTGAATTAGCTAATAGAAATGATATAGATTTAGATGAAAAAACATTATTATTAGAGGCTAATAAATTCCAAATGACTAATGGCACATTATCAGGAAGAACTGCGTCTCAATTTATTGATTATATTTCATCTGCGTATAAAAAGTAGAAGTCCTAAGGGACTTTTATTTTTTTTTATAAATTGCTATAATTGAAATAAGATATAGCGTGGTGGTAGTATGATTTTATTAGAAAATGAATATTTAAGAATTAACGTATCCTTAGATGGTGGTTCAATGACTTCAATTTTTGATAAAAAGAAGAAAGTTGAGCTTTTATATCAAAAGGATATAAGAAGTTGGCAAGGACAAGATGTTGTAATATTTCCATTTGTTGCAAGACTTAAAAATGGAATGTATAAGGTAGATGGAAAAGAATACTCTTTAAAGAATCATGGTATTGTTAGATACTCAAGATTAAAGGTATGGGAAAAGAGTGATACTAAGGCTATTTTATATTTAGATTCAACAAGTGAAACACTTGCCGTTTATCCATATAATTTCCATTTTGAAATTATATATGAGCTTATTGATAATAAGCTTTCTATTAAATATAAAATTGTAAATACAGATAATAAGAAAATTTATTATGAATTCGGTGGCCATCCAGCTTTAAAGGTTGATGGAGTTGAAAATGAATTTGGATTTGAAATTAAGAATACTATATTAGAATTCCCAAGCGATATTAATACAGAAAGATATTTCTTAGATGATACAGGATCTTATATCATCAATAAAAATAATGTATTAATACCTTCTGAATTAATTATTACTAAAAAATTAATTGAGGATGCTAAAACTATTATTTTAGACGCATCAAAGATAGATGAATGTATTTTAAGAACAAAGAAATATCGTTTCTATTTTGATATTAATGATGCTCAAATTTTAGCATTATGGACCGCACCTGGCTTTGGTGATTATTTATGTGTTGAACCTTGGTGGGGAATTCCAGATATTAATAATCCAAATCCCGAGCTTAGAGATAAGCCGTTGATTCATAGCCTAAATCCTAATGAAAGCGAGGAAAAGGGATATTCTATTACAATATCCTGGGATGAATAATGGATTTATTTAAGCAATATAAAAATAAATTAAAAAAATATGATTACAATTATTATTTACAAAGAAAGAATTATCAAATAGCTAGTGCTCTTGGTGCACTTGATACTTCATCTTGTATTATTGATGCTTATTTAATTGAAGAACCTTCATTATCAAAAGAAGAGTATGTTTTAAGATTATATGCATTACTGCAAGGTTTATTTGTATCAGTTGACTCACTTTATTCTTTAACAGTTGCTTTAACTGGTACTAAGAATTTCATTAATATCAATAACAACATTCATTTAAGAAACTTAAAATATGTTAGAAATAATGTTGTTGGCCACCCATCAAATAGAATATATGGTGGAAATGATGCATATTGTATTTTAGATAATGATAGAATTACAAAGAATTTCTTTACATATAATATTTATACAAAGGATAATATTAAGAATATTACTGTAGATACTAATGAATTAATTGCTTCATATTTAAAGGAGGCTAATAATCTATTAGATGAGTTATATTCAGTGGTAAATAAGTATGTTGGATCATCTGAAATTAAGATATTAATTTCTGATGTATTAGACCATTATTATAGAAATGGTCATTATATTAATGAATTGAATAGATTCATTGATAAATATCGTCAAACTTACCCATCAGCTAAAAAGGAACAGCATAGAATTTTATGGCGTTATGAACTTATCATGAAACTAGATGCAATATCAAATTCTAATAAGAATTTAATTGAGGTTATCAATTATTGTATTGGTCTTGAATTAAATAAAATGTATAAACATATTATGTGTAAAGATTATAAGCATAGAGATGAATTTGAATTACCTTCAATGATTTTATCTATGTATAGATTCTTTAATAGAAATCCTGAATATGTTCCTTATATTGATCATTTAAAGGATCATGATGATCCATTATTCTTTGAATCATTAAAAGCTGTTTATGAGGGTGTTTCATTAAAGAAGATGCAGGGTGCGATGGATTATTTAGGATTTTTGATTACATTATATATGGCAAACCAATCTGATTTAATTTATGCGATTGCTCTTCCTATATCAGAATATAGAAAGAAACAATAATACATTTTATCTATTTAAAAAAGTTGTTTCTAGTATAATAAGCGTTTTCTAAAAATAAAATACTTTAAAAGCCTTTGATAGTTTGTTATAATATCAAAGGTTTTTTTATTATATAAAAACGGAGGAGATCTATTATGGAAATTAGAAATGTAGCTATTATCGCTCACGTTGACCATGGTAAAACAACTATGGTAGATAAGCTTTTATATTCTTCACATACATTTAGAGATAACCAAGTTGTCGATACTTGTGTAATGGATTCAGGTGCTATCGAAAAGGAAAGAGGTATCACAATCCTTGCAAAGAATACTGCAGTTTCATACAAAGGAACAAAAATTAATATATTAGATACTCCAGGACATGCTGACTTCTCAGGTGAAGTTGAGCGTATTATGAAGATGGTTGATGGTGTTGTATTAATCGTTGATGCTTATGAAGGAACAATGCCTCAAACAAGATTCGTTTTAAAGAAAGCATTCGAGGCTCATTTAAAGCCAATCGTTGTAATTAATAAAATTGATAAGCCTGCCGCTAGACCATTAGAGGTAATTGATGAAGTATTAGAATTATTCATCGATTTAGGTTGTGATGAAGATGAATTAGATTTCCCTGTTATTTATGCATCTGCTGTAAATAATACATGTTCATTAGATCCAGATCCAGCTACACAAAAGCCGGGTATGGAACCATTATTAGATATGATTATTAAAGAGATTCCAGCGCCATCATATGATTGTGAATCTCCACTTCAATTACAACCTGCGTTATTAGATTATACTGATTTCGTAGGTCGTATTGGTATTGGTAGAATTACAAGAGGAACTATTAAGTCTGGTGAGGTTGTATCTTGTTGTAGATTAGATGGTTCTATTAAGCAATTTAGAGTTCAAAAACTTTATGGTTTCTTAGGACTTGATAGAATTGAAATTCAAGAAGGTAAGGCTGGAGATATCGTTGCCGTTTCAGGTTTGGGTGATATTTCAGTTGGTGAAACTATTTGTACTGCTGGTAAGGAAGAACCCCTTGAAAAGATTCATATTTCAGAGCCAACAGTTGAAATGACTTTTGGTACGAATACTTCTCCATTCTGTGGTAAGGATGGTAAGCTAGTTACAGCTACTAAGATTGAAGAAAGATTATTTAGAGAAGTTCAAAAGGATGTTTCTTTAAAGGTAACTAGAATTAATAACGCAGAAGAGTGGAGAGTTGCCGGTCGTGGTGAACTTCATTTAGGTATTTTAATTGAAACTATGAGAAGAGAAGGATATGAATTTCAAGTATCTCGTCCTCATGTTATTTATAAAGAAATTGATGGCGTTGAATGTGAGCCATATGAATATACTGTAATTGACTGTCCAAATGAATATGCTGGTGCTGTTATCGAAATGATGGGTAATAGACATGGTATTATGGAAACAATGTCAAATACAGAAACTCAAACTAGAGTAATTTATCAAATTCCATCTCGTGGATTAATTGGATTTAATACAGACTTTATGACAATCACAAAAGGTTATGGTATCATCAACCATAGCTTTAGTGAATATAGACCAGTTGAAGCTGTAAATGTCGCAGAAAGAACATCTGGTGTATTAGTATCAATGGCAACCGGTCAATCAACAGCTTATGCACTTGGACATCTAGAAGATAGAGGTTCAATGTTTGTTGGACCTGGTGAGGATATTTATGAAGGTATGATTGTTGGTTGGTGTAATAAGGATATCGACCTTGCAATTAACCCAGTTCAAGCTAAGCAACAAACAAATACTCGTTCATCAAATAAGGATATGACTGTAGTATTAAAGAAACCTATCATTTTAAGCTTAGAGGCTTGTCTAGAATTCATTAATGATGATGAGTTAGTAGAAGTAACTCCAAATCATATTAGACTTAGAAAGAGAATTCTTGATACAGTTAATCGTAAGAAATTTGATGCTAAGATGAGAGCTGAAAAGGACTAAAACAAGAAAGCTTATTTTAATATGTTAAAGAGGGACTATATCAAACGATATAGTCTTTTGTTTTACCCAAGTTGTTTATATGCATAAAATGTGTTATCATTGAGCTGATGCTGACGGTTAAAAACAAAGATGTTTTTATAAATTTTTTGGAGTGTGAGATTATGTTTAGAAAACTAAATAGAGTAAAACAAGAGTTAGGAAAAGATGAATGCATAAAAATATTAAAGGAAGAATTAAGAGGAGTATTATCATTAAATGGTGATGATGGATATCCATATGGAATGCCAATGAATCATTTTTATGTAGAAGAAGAAAATAGATTATATTTCCATGGAGGAAAAGTTGGATATAAAATTGATTGCATAAATAGAAATAACAAATGTTCATATTGCGTAATCAATAGTGGCAAAAAAAGAGATGATCATTGGTCACTTATTTTTAATAGTGTAATTGTATTTGGTAAGATTTATTTTGTAGAAGATATAAAAGAAATTGAAAGAATATCTAAGTTATTATCATATAAATTTACTAGCGATGAAAAAGAAATAGAAAAAGAAATTATTGAAAGCATTAATCATACCAAAATGTTTTATATAGAAATCGAATATATGACTGGTAAAAAAGTTAATGAAAGATAAAATGATATATCCTTCTAGTTGATTAAATAATCAAACTTGTGGTATAATATTTAGAAATATTTGATATATTATTTGTTGTAGTAAGAGGTAGTAAAAAACATGAAAATTAAAGATAATGCAAATGAGATTTTAAAGAGTTTTGTTGAATCAGAAAGAGTTATTAGAGTATATGATTCATTAAAGATTGGTATTGAGAAGGATAACCTAGTTATCGTTGATACATTTTTACAAAATTTATTAAATCAATTATTCTTAGAACTTCCAAAAACAATCGAATTAGAAGATTCTGATTTTAAGGATAATAATCCTAAAACTGAATCAATTAAGAAATTTGTTAGCGGTGCTGATAAGAGATTCGGTGTTGGTTTAGATTTAGTTTGCAATTATATTTTAAAAAATAAGAAGCTTTGGTTTAATTTCCAAGGCTTATCAGTTAATGAAAATGCAAATGCTATTAAATTCTTTGAGGATAAGGAATTAGAATATTCTTCAAATGATGAAATAATAGCTGTATATAATACTATGATTGAGGGTTTAAATAAGTTCTATTCAACTGACTTATTAAAATCAATAGAACTTTAGGAGTTTAATATGGCTGATGAATTAAAAAAACAGCTAAAGAAAGAAGAAAAAGAATTAAAAATACTTGAAAAACAAAAGAAAAAAGAAGAGAAAGCCTTAAAAAAAGAAAGAAAAAAAGCTGAAGAAGATGTTGTTAATAAGTTAAAGGAGATTAGAAAAAATCGACCTTTAACAGAAGAAGAATTAGCAATTCTTGCTAAAAATGAGCCACCTCATTTATCTATTTTAGAAGAAATAGGTAATTCAGTGACTCATGGTTTAGGAGCTATCTTTGGAGTAATTGCTTTAATATTAATGCTTATGGAATCAACCGATGGGAAGATGGTTTTAGCAAGCATTGTATATGGCACAAGTATTTTTATTATGATGCTAAATTCTTGTTTATATCATGCTTGGAAAACAGGTTCTAAGGTAAAAAGAATCTGGAGAAGATTTGATTATTCAAGTATTTATTTATTAATTGGTGGAACATTTGCTCCACTACAACTAATTGAATTAAATCTTAATAATAATGTTCCTATTTATTGGGGATACATTTGGTTTGGCGTTATGTGGGTTTTAATAATTACAGGTATAACATTTACATGTATATTTGGTCCTGGACGTGTGAAAAAGATTAATTATCCATTATATTTTACAATTGGATGGACTGGATTAATCTATTTACCAATTTGGATTATTCATGAAAGATATGCATTATTATTATGGATCTTAGGTGGAGGAATAGTATATACGCTTGGTATGATACCATTTGTTAAGAAGGGAGTTAAATCAGCTCACTTTATCTGGCATTTCTTCGTACTAGCTGGTGCTATTACTCAATTTATTGGTATTTATTTATATGTATATTGTTAAAGGAGGACAATTATGGAAAAGGTATTTGACACTATTTTAGACGGATTTTATAAGAATAAGGTCGATTATAAATTAATAATCGATAATAAAGATGAAATCTTAAATCACAAAGATGAATTAATCGGAAATGTTAATAGAATTTTAGGTGGAAATACTTCAGATCCTCTTTTAATTTATTCTATTATTTTACTAGCAACCGTAGGTGAAAAGTCTATATTCCCTACTTTAGTTGATGTATTTAATCTAAAAGAAGAAAAGACTAGTGAATTATTTGGAAATACAATCTTCGATGTATTTGTTCCCGCATTAGTAAATACATTTGATGGTAATTATCATTTAATGGAAGAAACATTACTAAATGATAAGAGAAAGGATATGGAAAGAGGAGTATTATTCTTAGCATATGCTGGAATTTGTATTACTAATAAAAAGCCTTCTAGATTAGTTAACTTTGTTAAATCTAATTTAGATAACGCTCCATATGAAGATTTCTATGATGATATTGTAGATGTATATTTAGATTATAAATTAGATAGCTTAACTGTAATTGTTAAGGAATTGTGGTTAAAGAATAAGCTAGATGTAGATATGCATGGTCCATATTATACAATATTAGATGATTATCTTATGGGCTTACCTGATGATGATAATTCAGTATTTAAACTATATCAGGTATATGCTAATTATTCTGAAGTAATTAATTTACCTAATAACGAAATGAATTTAGATTATTATCTAAAGATTGATCAAGTTGAAGATAAAATCTACGATTATGTAAGCAATAATAAATATAGTGGTAATTTAGATTCTTACTTAAATAAGCTATTAGAAATTTCTAATTTAGATGATTTATATCCTGAAAAGGAAATTAATCATGAAATCACAACTGTTTCTAGCGACATTGAAATAGATAGAATTCTATATAGATTTTTTAAGATAGAAGATGTAGCAACTAATAGTGAAGAAAGAGAAGATTTAACAAAATTCATGGAAGATTATTATAATAATGTAATCGACCAATTTGAAAAATATTTAAGAGTTCATAATTTCTCTTATGATGATTATGATAATAGTAGATCAATTCATTTTATAACTGCAGAATTATATGAATAAAATAAAAATCCAAGATTATTGATATCTTGGATCTTTTTTATTTAAGTATTCTTTTATAAATTGTTCATATTTTAATCCATAATCATGGAATTGATCATCCATAGTATTTTCAATTGCATCATATACAAAATCAGTAGAATAATCTATAGCACCTTTTAGTACAACACCACTATTTATATAGGCAGTCATTAATGCGGAGAATAAATCTCCAACACCTGGATATGATTTTTCTAATTTTTCTTTTATGATTGTTGTTTTAACTAAACCATCATATGAAACACAGCCAATAGAATATTCATCATCCATAACGCCTGTAATTACAATGTTTTTAGCACCAATTCCAACAACCTCAGATATTAAATCATTTAAATAACTATCATCATGATAATAATTGTAATCATGTCTTGTCATTAAACAAGCATCAGTAACGTTAGGGAAGATATAATCTGCCACACTACATAAATCTATATACCCAGATATTATATCAATATCTAAATTAGAATCTAAATCACCATTTTTGCCTAAGCTAGGGTCTACTATAAAAATGCCATCATCCTTTAATAAATAATCCTTAGCTTCTTTAATATATTCAAATTGTTTACCATTAACAATTTTACCAACTAAAATAGAATCAAATTGAATATGTTCGCTTCTCCAATGTTCAATTGTTTTAGCCATATATTCTGTTAAATCCATTTCACTCATTCCACTAAAACCAAAACCATGAGTTGATCTAATAGAAGTAGGAAGTATTGCTGTTTCAAATCCAAAAGCGGATAATACAGCAACTGAAACGGTAGAAGATGTCTGACCATAACATGAAATTTCTTGAATTACTAATATTTTTTTGTTATCCATATCATCGCCTCTTTCTTCTCATGGTTTATTATACAATAAAAACTAAAATATTCATATTTAAATTTACAATTTTACAACGTTTTCAAAATGTGCTAAAATTTTTATATAAGCAACGAGGTATAAAAATGAGAATACTTACAGAAAATGAAAAAAGATATGAATCAATTATGATGCTTGAAGAAGCTTCAAAAAAAGATATTAAATCAATTAAAAATCATTATAATTTCAAAACTAAAGTAGATTATTTTACACCAATGTTTGGTTTAGCATTTATTGTGCTTTTAATTGTTGGAATTGTATTCTTTACATTATCATCAGTTGTTGGTGGAATTATTTGCGTTTCTTTATCAGTTGTTTCATTAGCAGCAACTATCTATTTTTATTTAGTACATAAGAAAAAATATTGGAATGAGTTCTCTTCATTTTATGCAAACGCAATTGAAAAGAATGGTAAGATAAAATATGATGGATATAAGGTAATATCTAAATTATTCCCTATCTATATTAATTGTGATAATGAATTAAAAGCCATCACATTTAATTATCAAGATAAGAATTCAATATTTTGTGAATATGATGATATTTTAAATTTTAGTGTTTATTATGATGATAAAGAAACAGAAAATGCTCGTTTAGAAGAAGTATATGAAGCGTCAACTTATCATGTTCTTATCACATTTAATAATAAGAAAACTGCTAAGGTTGAATTTTCTAATGAATTAAAGAATTTTGATAAGAATTATTTAAAGGAAGAAAATAAAAATTCTATTAATAATATCGTAGAAATATTGAATGCCATAATAATGAAAAATGAAGTGAAATAAGAGCCTTGGCTCTTTTTCTTTATCTAATATGTATACTATTATGATGAAAACGTTTTATTTTTTTCTTGTATCATAAAAAAAAGCATTGTATAATATTAATAGTGCTTAAGGGCGAAAGGAGTTATACAGGTTTTATGGATGGTAAGGTTAAATGGTTCAATGCCGAGAAAGGTTATGGATTTATTGTTCCAGAAGAAGGAAAGGATGTATTCGTACATTTTAGTGCAATCGTTTCTGATGGTTACAAGACTTTAGAAGAGGGACAAGCTGTAACATTTGATCTTGAGGAAGGCGAAAGAGGACCTCAAGCAAAGAATGTTGTTAAAGTAGAAAAATAATTTTTTGGACTTCGAAACCGAACCTTAAATAGTTCGGTTTTTTTCTTTCTTAAAAAAATTTAAAAAATATTTACTTTTTTACCAATAAAGTCGATTATTTGTTTGTTTAAAATATGTAAGTTGAAAAGAAAGCGCTTGCAACGAAAGGAAAAGAAGGTTTATGAAGAAGAGAAAAATTTTGTTAGGTTTAGCTATGGCTGCTGCTTTAGCATTTACATTAACTGCATGTGATGATTCAAATGTAGATAGTCCAGTCGTTGAAACTGGTGATGACTCTGGTAGTGGTGATAATGGCGGTCAAGGCGGTCAAGGTGGAGATGAGGTCATTGATGATAAAGGTAGTAATACTGATGAATCAAAACTAGTAGCTTCTAATCCTGGTGAAGTATTAACACAAGGTGAAGTTACTGTTAAATCATCTGCCGGAAAGAGCGAAAGTGCATCAATTATTTTTGATCCAGTTAGTGGTGCGGAAGCATACAACATCTATGTTGATGGTGCAAAGGTAGATGAAAAGATTGCATATACTGTTGATTACGATTCATTTGTTAGAACTGATTTAACTGGTTTAAAGAAGGGTACACATAACATTGAGATTGCTGCGGTAAAGAGTGGCTCTGAGTCTACTGCAACTAAGACAAAAATTTCTTTAAAAATAGAAGCATATGATAGATCTGGTTATGCACATTTTAATTATACAGAAGGTGTAGGAGCATATAAGGATGATGGTACATTAAAGGATAATGCAATTGTTTTATATGTTACTGATCAAAATAAGAATTCTGTTGAATTAACATACAATGGTAAAACAGTTAGGGGTATTGGTAATATCTTAAACTCTGTTGGTCAAGATTGTGGTGAGGCTGGTCACGAAGGTCAATGTAGAAAAGTTGATGATGGAAAATCATATTATGCTAAGGCTAATACAAACCAGGGTATTTTATTAGATTTAGCCCAGAATAATATTCCTCTTGTTGTAAGATTTGTAGGATGCGTTTCAAATACTGGTCTTTATAAACCTGGTACATTTGATGCTTCTAAAAAGGGGTTAATTGAAGGTTTAACTGCATATGCTGTATCTTCGACAAAAAATGAAGACGGAACAGTAGCAGGAGAGAATAAAAAACTTGCAGATTATGGTGGAACTGTTGGCGATAATGGTCATATGGCTCGTATGAAATCTGCTAAAAATGTAACACTTGAAGGTGTTGGTAGTGAAGCTACACTAGATGGATGGGGAATCCACTTAATGGCTGAAACTGCGTATCCAACATTAGCTAGAAATTTTGAAGTTAGAAATTTAGCATTTATTAATACACCTGAGGATGCAGTTGGTATGGAAGGTCAAGCAGAAGAATCTACATTGACATTCAAAGCAGCTGTTGAAAGATGTTGGGTACATCATAATACATTTATATGTCCTAATATTTCAAACCCTGCTGAAGGTGATAAAAATAGTGGAGATGGATCATGTGATTTCAAGAGAGGCAATTATTTCACATGTAGTTATAATTATTTTGAAGAATGTCATAAAACAAATTTAGTTGGTTCTGGTAAGAACAGTATTCAATATAATTTATCTTATCACCATAATATTTGGTACAATTGTGGCTCACGTATGCCTAAGGCAAGAAGAGCAAATATCCATTTCTATAACAATTTAATTGTTGGTACTTCATCAGATGGTAAGGGTGCTGGTTCAGCAGATTTATCTGCATATTCATATATGTATGCTGAAAACAATTATTTCTTAGGTGCTAAAAATCCTATTATGACAAATGGCGGTTCTGAAGGTGATGGTGCAGCTAAATTATATGGAAATAATATTATTGGTTCATATGGTGATATTTCAGGTATTGTAGATTCTCGTGAGGCTCAAGTGGCATCACAGTGTGAATATGCAGTAGGTGGAATTGATTATAGAAATTTTGATACTAATCCTGAATTGTTCTATTATGATTCAGTAAATAAGAGAAGTAATTGTTATCTAACATCTGCAGATCAAGCTAGATTTGATTGTATTAAAGCGTCTGGATCCTCATATAGAACAGAGGCGGGAAAGTGCCAACTTGGAGCTAATGATACGAATATTACAGATGTAGTATCTAGTGTAACAGTAAGTGGTGATTTAGATTTAACTAAACAAAATGGCGAAAAGGGCAAAGGTATTTTAAAAGTATTCACTGTAACATCTCCAGTAACTATTACAATTGCAGCAACAACTTCAGCAGGATATGACACAGGATATTTATTAAAAATGGACGGTACATTAGTACTTGCTTTAACAGAAAATGCACAAACTGCAGTATTAGAAAATGGTGTTTATGTAATTACATCAGGTCAAGTATTTACATCTTTATCAGGTAAAAATGATAAAGAATCTACTATAACTAAATTATCATTTGCTTCATATGATTCAGACGAATTTAATCAAAAATTAATTGATGATTATAACACTGCTGTAGCTGCTATTCCTTCAACAATTGAATATAATGATGCTACTTATAATTTAATAAAAGCAGCAATGGATAAATATGAAATTTTAGGAGATTTAAAATCTCAAGTTACAAATTATGAAACTAATGTAGTTGCTGCATTTAATGAATATAAGAATTTAGGTAAGACTATTGTTGAAAATGCAATTTCAGCAATTGGTACTGTAACAAGTGAGTCTGGTCCAAAAATTTCATCTGCTAGAAGCTTATATGATGCATTTGTTGGAAGATTTAGTGATGTAACTATTTCAAATTATGATGTATTAACTGCTGCTGAAGGTGCCTATTCATCATTTGCAATAGATGCATGTAAGAATGCGATTTCAGCAATTGGTACAGTAACTATCGATTCTAAAGATGCAATTGAAGTAGCAGAAGCTTTATATGCTACATTAACTGATGATCAAAAGAAAGAAATCACAAATTATGCTAAGTTAACTGAAGCACGAACTACATATGATAATCTGGTTGCTGCAAAGTCTGTAGATGATTTAATTGATGCTGTTGATTTAACAAGTATTGACAGTATGCAAGAAGTAATCGATGCATATGATTTATTAACTAGTGACCAAAAAGCATTAGTTTCATATCAAGCGAAAATGAATCTAATTAAAGTTCAATACGTAATGAGTTTAATTGATGCAATCGGAACTGTTGATAATACTAAGGGAGCTTTAATTTCAAAGGCAAGAGAAGAATATGATAAACTAGATAGTACATTAAAGTCTGATGTTATAAATTATTCAACATTGACAAATGCAGAGTCAACTTTTGAAGAATTAGTAGTTGACTATACAAAGACATATTCTTCAACTGAGACATTGAGTGGTAACACAGGAACTACAGCTGATGGATTCACATATTCTTGTAATGGATTCACTGATAAATTAATGAAGATCCGCTATGATAAGCCTAATTTCATAAAATTAGACAATATTGAATCTTCGTCTGTGACTGTTTCTTTAACAGCAAAAATGAATGATACATCTAATAATACTGTAGTTTCATTTGTTTGTGAATATAAAGATGGAACAACAGAAACAAAAACAGTAACTATTAATGGAACAGTTTCAACTAATGAAGTTACATTTGCTGGTGGTATTGTTAAATCTGTTTCATTCGTTGGTTCAATTGCAACTCCTGGTAAGAATGTAGCTGTTCAAAGTATATCAGTTACTTATAAAAAGTAGTATTATAAAATATTAGGAATTGCCCTAAAAGGCGATTCCTTTTTATTTTCAAAAAAAATATAAAAAAATTAAAATAATACCAATAAATGTTAGAAGTCATTTGTTTAAAGTATGTAAGCAAGAAGAAAACGCTTGCAATGTGAAAGGGAAAAAGAATTATGAAGAAGAGAAAAATTGTTTTAGGAATAGCTATGGCTGCAATGGCAGTATTTACATTAGCAGGGTGTGACGATGCTAACGTAAATGCTATTAAACCAACTATTGAGGAAAATGGTGGAGAAAATACTGGCGGAAATACAGGAGGTCAAACTCAAACCGGCGGAGATAATGGTGGACAAAACCAAACAGGTGGAAACACTGGTGGTCAAACTCAAACCGGCACTAATCATGATCAAGGAGACCCTACTGTTATTGGTAATCAAGACCCTGAAGTAATAAATGTAACTGGTACTGTAAATATCTTAAATTCTTGTGCTGATTTCGAAAGTGCTTATGTAACTTTTGATGCATATGCTGGAGCAGATTATTATAATGCTTATGTATCTAGTGACAATTCAACTTGGACTAAATTAGATAGAGAATTAACTAGAAAATATAATGATAATGGTAAGAATTATTATAGATGTGATGCCGTTGGCCTAAAGGCTGGTAAATATTCATTAAAAATTGTTCCTGTTATTAGTAATGTAGAAGATATATCTAAAGCAAATGTTGTAAATAATTTAGATGTAATTGCTCATGAAAGAACTGGATTTGCGTTTGTAAATGGTTCATCATCTGGTGCATATAATGATGATGGTACATTAAAAGAAAATGCAAATGTAGTTTATATTACAAATTCAAATGTTGATACAGTTCAACTAAATGTTAAAACTGGTAGTAAGGATACAAATATTACATCATGTACAGGTATTACTGAAATATTATTAGCATATAAGAAGAATTATGAGAAAAAGCCATTAGATATTAGAGTTTTAGGAACTGTATCAAATGATGGTAAAATGACAACAGATTCAAGTAATTTTGCTGGTGATTTAGTTGTTAAGGGTTCTGGTAAGGAAGCAGCTAAGAGATTATCTAGTGGTGTTACAATCGAAGGAATTGGTGATGATGCTACAGCTTTAGGTTGGGGTGTAAGAATTGCTAACGCTTCAAATGTTGAAGTAAGAAATTTAGGATTCATGTTGTGTGATTCAGATGAAGGAGATAATGTTGGATTACAACAAGATAATGATCATGTATGGGTTCATAATTGTGATATGTTCTATGGTATGCCTGGTGGTGATAAAGACCAAGCTAAAGGCGATGGTGCTTTAGATAGTAAATTATCAAATTATGTATCATTCTCATATAATCATTTCTTTGATAGTGGTAAATGTAATTTATTAGGTCTTAAAGAAGGTGCAACAGATACATATTATATTACATATCATCATAACTGGTATGATCATTCAGATTCTAGACATCCAAGAGTAAGATTTTATAGTGCTCATGTATACAATAATTATTATGATGGTAATTCAAAATATGGTATTGGTGCAACATCAGGATCATCAATTTATGCTGAAAAGAATTATTTTAGAAATTGTAAATATCCTATGATGATTTCTATGCAAGGTTCAGATGTTTACGCTGATGGAACTAAATATGATGCTGGAAATAATGGAACATTCAGTGGTGAATGTGGTGGTATTATAAAAGCATACTCAAATCATATTGAAGGTGCTAAGAGCTATGTTCCATATAATAGTGCAACTACAAAGGGTTATGATACAAAATTAGAATTTGACTGTTATGAAGTAGCAAGTGCTAATGAATTAGTACCTGATTCAATTAAGGCTAATATGGGTGAAGTTAAAACAAAAGCAACGTCATTAAAAAATACTGTCAATGGTATTTCTTATGGTAATACATACAATAATTTTGACACTTCAAATTCTATGTACGCATATTCAGCAAACGCTACAGAAGATGTACCTTCAATCGTAATGCATTTTGCTGGTAGAATTGATGGTGGAGATTTCGGTTGGACTTTCAACAATGAAGTTGATGATTCATCTTCTGATGTAAATGACGCATTAATGTCAGCTGTTAAGAGCTATAAGACAAAATTTGTTTCAATTCAGTAATTAAATAGTTATTTTTGATACTACAGCAGTAGAATTAGAATTAACACTTGAAGCTGGCAAAGAAGTTACATTCACATCTGGTGGTGGAGCTTACTTACAAGCACTAAGAGGTTAATAATAGATTTTTTCCCCGATTAAGGAGCAATCAATCAAGATTGCTCTTTTATTTTTTTTATGCTAAAATAAATAAAATAAGCGGTACTAAAAAAAACAATATATGAGGGAAGGAGGATGGTTTTATGAAACGAAAGATATTAAAGGCTTCAATTATTTCATTGTTAACTTGCTTTGTTTTCACACTTTCTAGCTGTGTTCTTCAAGATTTTAATATAACTAATTTATGGACAGTTAAAGATGTATCACCTAGTAAGGGAAGTAGTAATAATTCTGCTAAAAAAACTGATGATATAGATGATGATAGTTCAAGTACAAGTGTAAATACAGATAATTATAAAGTTAAGTTCATGGATGGTTCAAAAGAACTAACAAACTTAAATGCAACTTATAAATTAAATGATAGAGTAACAAAACCATCTCGATCTAACCTTCCTTCAAAGTCAGGTTCTAGATTTGGTTATTGGGAAGCAAATGGTAAACCATATGACTTTACATATCCAGTTACTAATGATTTGACCCTTTCTGCTGTTTATGAGCAAACAAGTGAATATGATTATTTAATTAATTCAAAATATAAAATATTTAATACAGATTTTTATGATTCAACTGTTCAAAAAGTAAATTCTATCGATTTTATAAAAGATAACAGGTGCTCATTAAAAGCATATGGTGGTAAGATTTCAGCAAATAATAAATATGATTTAGCTAATAGATCACTTGGTGTTAATTTGGGTTATCCATTACCGTCAGATGCAATATTTACAGTGTATTTTGAAGCTACATTTAACGAAAATTCTTCTTATTCATTTTTCTCTTTGAATGGTGAATTCTATAATGACTATTCAAGTTTCACTGGTGATGGTTATCAGATAAATAAGAACTATAATTATATATATACTAATAATCCACTTGGTGGATCTGAACAATACTATCCTACTAGTACTGGTGTACCATACGCTTTTAAGATTGTTGTAAATACATCAACTAGTACAGTAAACCTATCAATTAATGGTACAACTATTACTTCTGATCAAATTAATATAGGAAGTTTTAATGGAATAACATTTTTTGGAAATATAGTAGTTGATAATATTGCAGTGCTTTATGAGCCAGTTCAAAAAACAATAACAAAGAATGATTTATATTCACTTATAAGTAATTACTATAATTCTAGTCAATATTATAATTTAGCAGATACTACTTATATTGATTTATATTTGAAAGATTTTAATAGAAGAATTGATTCTAGTAGAACAACTTCAGAATTAGAATATTTAAAATCTAATATCATTGATTTCATTAATGCCAACAAGAAATTTGTTCCTGTATATCCATATTCTGATGCATACTCACGAGTGTACGATGTCAAAATTAATTACATAACTACTATTGAAGGATGTACAACAATTAGTGATATTCTAAATCAGATGAATAATTTATCATATGACTCAGCATATTATGGTTATTCTATTGATGGTATATTTACGGAACCTAGTTTAAACTATTATGCAAGTGAGTATGACGTATATTATGTTGACCAATTATATTTGAAACTAGTGAAATCAAATGACACTATTGTAGGAACTAGCTGGTCTTATACTAATCAATTGCCTGGACTAGGACCTCTTCAAGATGGAACTTATCTAACTACGATTTGTTATGTATCTGGTACTTTTAATGCGAAAGAGAATGAATACAGTTTTATAGCTTATGAAATTCCAAGAGGGGCAAGTTCTGTACTAGTTATTGATGTACCATACGGAATGAAATATTCTATTGAGCTAGGACTAGCATCTACTGGATCAGCTAATCTTTCTGATCAGATAGAATTAATTGGTCCAAATGGAATAGTAGAACCAGTTGATTTTGATCCTGCTAATGCAAATAGTTTTGTCAGTGATGGTGTCTTAAGCATTTATAGTACAACCAATTCATATGTTTTTTATGAATTATCTGAAGGTACATATAATTTCGTAAATTATGGTTCACGTGCAGTTAGATTACGTTCAATTAATACATATGAAATGGATTAGAGTTGCTTAATTGCAACTCTTTTTTCATACCCCATGTCCGATATTCAATAAATACTTTAAAATGCTTTTTTATTTTTTAATTAAAAGTTATAATGATATAAAGGGAATGGCGGTGAAATATATGTTAGAGTTTATTAAGGAGAACTTAACTCTTGTCATTGTAGTTGGTTGTTGTGTTGTAATTATTTTATTTATTTTGTTAGTTTTTTTATTTACAAGACGTGAGAAGATCTTTATAAAAAGAAAAAGTATTGATAATGAATTAATTAAAAATGCTGAAAATGGAGATCCAGAAGCGTTAAATGAGCTAGGACTAGCATATTTAAATGGTGAAGGAACAGAAGTGAATAAGGAAAAAGCCTTTGAATGCTTTAAGAAGGCAACTATACAAAATCTACCTAAAGCATTTAATAATTTGGGTGAATGTTATTTAAAGGGTTTAGGAACTGTTATTAATAATCCTTTAGCATATGAAGCATTTAATAAAGGTAGTGAATTAGGAGATTCTGATTCAATGCTTAATCTAGCTAAATGCTATTCTAAGGGTATTGGTGTTCTTCAAAATTATGCTAAAGCTTTTGAATGGTATAAAAAGGCATATGAAAATAAGAATGACAATGCTGGAATGTATCTTGCTAGCTGCTACTATGTTGGTGAAGGAATTGGTGTCAATTATGAAAAAGCATTTGATATTTATGAGAAGCTAGCTAATAAAGGCGATTTAAGAGCATTAAATAGAGTTGGAAGTATGTTCTTAGCAGGAGAAGGCATTGCAAAGAATCCAAAAAGAGGCTTTGAATGCTTTTCTGAGGCTGCCAAACAAAATGATACTGAAGGAATGTTTAATAAGGCAATTTGCCTATTTAATGGCTTAGGATGCACTAAGGATTTAAAGATGGCTTTTACATTATTTAAGGCTGCGGCTGATAGAGGTAATAAAAAGGCAATGTATAATTTATATATTTGTTATTTAAATGGCGTTGGTTGTAAAAAAGATTTGGATTTAGCAAATAAGTGGAAGGAAATGAGTGAAAAATAGCCTTATATCATAAATGATATAATCGTTTTCATAAATTTACTCAAAAAAATTAATAAAAAAATCTTGAATAGAGAGTCATTAAGTGATATTATTTTTACGGAAACTTTAAGATAGTCCAGTGAGGCTAACAAGATTAGAATAAATAATACCAATGACGATATTACTAGTTTTCTAGTCTTTTTGGCTAGAAAACTTTTTTTATTAACTATTTTAAAGAGAAAGAGAGAATAATATGAAGGTTGTAAAGGATCGAAAACTAGTATTAGCAAATGGAATGGAGTTTTTAGGCGTTGGCTTCGGTAGTAAAAAGGAAGTAATTGCCGAAATAGTATTTAATACGTCAATGGTTGGATATCAAGAAATATTATCTGACTCATCATATTGTGGCCAGGTTGTATGTATGACATATCCATTAATTGGTAATTATGGTATTACTGATGATGACTATGAATCTAAATCAATTAAGATGAGCGGATTTGTAGTAAGAGAATATAATGACTTCCCATCTAACTTTAGAGCGACAAAAACATTAGGTGATGTCATGGATGAAAATGACGCTGCCGGTATTTCAAATATTGATACTAGAGAGCTTGCTAGAATCATTAGAGATCAAGGATCACAATTAGTTATGATTTGTGATATTGATAAGCCAACTGAAGAGGCAGTAAAGGAAATAAAGGCAAGAGGATTCGAACACAACCAATTAGATAGAGTATCAACTAAAAAGGTTTGGTATTCAAGAACAGCTAATCCAAATTATACTGTAGTTGCTGTTGACTGTGGTATTAAAATGAATATCGTTAGAAAATTTAATAAATTCGGATGTAATGTAGTTGTAGTTCCTTACACATCTACATATGAAGATATAATGAAGCATCAACCAGATGGATTATTTATTTCAAATGGTCCTGGTGATCCAGAGGATGCAAAACCAGTAATTGATTTAGTAAAGAAGTGCAAGGGTAAACTTCCAATCTTTGGTATTTGTTTAGGACATCAAATCATTGGACTTGCTTATGGTGCTAAGACATATAAGATGAAATTTGGTCATAGAGGTGCTAATCACCCTGTTAAGAATTTATTAACAGGTAAGGTAGAAATTACAAGCCAAAATCACTCATTCGCAATTGATAAGAATTCATTAGAAGGAACAGGCTTAGAATTAACTCATGTTAATGTTATTGATGGTGAATTAGAGGGTGTTAGAGATGTAAAAAATCATGTAATCTCTATTCAATATCACCCTGAATCAGCCGCTGGCCCTGAGGATTCAGAATATTTATTCAAGCAATTTATTGATTTATTACATGATTTTGGAGGTAATAAAAATGCCTAAACGTACAGATATTAAAAAGATAATGGTAATAGGTTCTGGCCCTATTGTTATTGGTCAGGCTGCTGAATTTGACTATGCAGGTACTCAAGCATGTCTTGCTTTAAAGGAAGAAGGCTATGAGGTTATTCTAGTTAACTCAAATCCCGCAACTATTATGACAGATACCAAGATTGCTGATAAGGTTTATATGGAACCACTAGATCTTGAACATGTTGCTAAGATTATTAGATATGAGCGTCCAGATGGATTGTTATGTTCTATTGGTGGTCAAACAGGTTTAAACTTAGGTATGAAGCTTGCTAGAAAAGGTATTTTAGATGAGTGTAATGTTGAATTATTAGGTACTAACGCTGATGCGATTGAACGTGCTGAAGATAGAGAATTATTTAGAGAGTTATGCTTACAAATTGGAGAGCCAATTTGTGAATCTACAATCGCAACAACAATTGAAGAAGCTGTAAAGGCAGCTGAAAAGATTGGCTACCCAATCATTATTAGACCTGCCTTCACATTAGGTGGTACTGGTGGTGGATTTGCCGATAATGAAGAAGAATTACGTCCACTAGTTAAAAATGCATTAAAGCTATCTCCTGTTACTCAAGTATTAGTTGAAAAGTCTATTAAGGGCTTTAAAGAAATTGAACTTGAAGTTATGAGAGATAAGAATAATACAGCAATTATTGTATGTTCTATGGAAAACTTAGACCCAGTTGGTGTTCATACAGGTGACTCAATAGTTGTTGCTCCAAGTCAAACACTAACTAATAAAGAGTATCATATGTTAAGAGATTCTGCTTTAAAAATAATCAGAGCTTTGAAAATAGAGGGTGGATGC
>JAEEGL015112340.1_pt1 | contig 24595 bp, 12 predicted proteins | sample 9134231 | NCBI WGS metagenome assembly JAEEGL01 (sample SAMN16246548, study PRJNA631951) | gut metagenome | biome: gut microbiome; feature: rumen; material: fiber-attached | host: Bos | place: Iran: Karaj | collected 2018-10
ATGGCAAGAGTTAAAGGCGCATTAAATGCCAAGAAGAAGCACAATAGAGTATTAAAGCTTGCAAAGGGCTACAGAGGAGCTAGATCAAAGCAGTACAGAGTTGCAAAGCAGTCAGTTATGAGAGCACTTACATCAGCATTTGCTGGTCGTAAGCAGAAGAAGAGAGATATGAGATCTCTCTGGATCACACGTATCAATGCTGCAGCTAGAATCAACGGCCTTTCATACAGCAACATGATGCATGGTCTTAAGCTTGCAGGCGTTGACATCAACAGAAAGATGCTTGCTGAGCTTGCAGTAAATGATCCTGACGGATTCAAGACACTTGCAGAGCTTGCAAAAGAAAAGATCGCTTAATCGTAAATATTTTAGGAAACTTTTCTTGTAAATTTAGTTTTTATAGGATAAAATGTAGGAGTATCGAAGATGATTCGATGCTCCTTTTTTACGTATAGGAGAATAGAGGAGGCTTAATATGGCAGCATTAGAACAATTAGAACCTAAAGAGGTCTTTACTTTTTTTGAGAAGTTGTGCAGTATTCCCCATGGGTCAGGTAATCTTCAAAAGATTAGTGATTACCTTGTCTCTTTTGCAAGAGAAAGAGATCTTGAGGTAATTCAGGATAAGGAGCTCAATGTTATTATAAAGGCTCCGGGCAGCAAGGGTTATGAGGATAAAGAGCCTGTGATCCTTCAGGGGCATATGGATATGGTCGCGGTGAAAGACGGTGACTGCGATATTGATATGACTTCGGAGGGGCTTAGGGTAACTACAGACGGTGAGAATGTTTGGGCTGAGGGAACAAGTCTTGGAGGAGATGACGGAATCGCAGTGGCATACTGCCTTGCACTTCTTGATTCCGATACTATTCCTCATCCTCCTTTAGAAGTGGTGATCACTACCAATGAGGAGACAGGAATGTTTGGCGCTGCAGCCATAGATCTTTCTATGTTAAAGGGTAAGAAAATGATAAACATAGATAATGAGGAAGAAGGCGTATTTATCACCAGCTGTGCCGGAGGCGCAAGAGTATATTCAAAACTTCCCATGAAAAAAGAAAAGAACCGGGGAGCTTTGTGTGTGGTAGATGTTGCGGGTCTTCTGGGAGGTCATTCCGGGGAAATGATCAAATGCGGAAGAGGAAATGCAATACGTCTTTTGGCAAGAACTCTTCGTGGCATATGTAAAGAAATGGATGTAAGCCTCTTGGAAGTAAACGGGGGCGTGGCAGATAATGCAATTCCTTCTTCTGCAACTGCTCAGATTTTTGTTCCGGAAGGATCAGTTGATAAAGCTGCAGCGATAGTAGCTGAAATAGATGAAGCGGTAAGAGGTGAGCTAAAGGGCAAAGATAACGATGTTAAAATCTCTTTTGCAAAAAAAGAAAGCCTTGAAGCAGAAAGCTTTACAGCGGCAGATACCGCTAAGCTCATGGACTATATTCTGGTTCTTCCCGACGGAGTACAGGGAATGAGCGCGTTCATTGACGGCCTTGTGGAGACCAGCCTGAATCTGGGAATTATAAAGAGCGACGGCGAGGCTGTTACAATAGATCATTCAGTGAGAAGCAGCGTGGCCACAGCCAAGAAGGAGCTTATAGAAAAGCTTCTGGTAATAGATGAAATGTTTGGGGCCGAGGCAAAGGTGAGCGGCGAGTATCCCGGCTGGGAGTACAAGGCTGAGTCAGCGCTTCGGGATCATATGGTCAAGGTCTATGAGGAAATGTATGGGCATAAGCCAAAGCTTGAAGCAATCCATGCAGGTCTTGAGTGCGGAATATTAAGCGAGAAGATAGAAGGACTTGACTGTATTTCCATAGGACCTGACATGCAGGCAATACATTCCGCACAGGAGAAGCTTTCGGTTTCTTCAACAAAAAATGTGTGGGAATACTTGAAGGCAGTTCTTGAGAGTTGGAACTAAAAAAATAGGGGATAACAGGAAACAACAAATACAATCCGGAAATGGGGACCGGTTTTCAAACAAGGAGGGTGTTACAGTGGAAGAGACCAGAAAAATGATTATGGATGCCGTTATTGAACAGTTCAATGAAAAGGGCATGAAGTTTACAATGGATGATATTTCCAGGGAACTTCACATTAGCAAGAAGACTATTTACAAGGAATTTGATGACAAGGATGAGTTGTTTTTTGCAACCGTAGATTACGGTTTTTCAGCCATCAAGAAAAAGGAAGCTGAGATAGTAGCAGATGATTCCCTTGATCTTTTGGAAAAAATAACAAAGCTCATCGTATGTCTTCCCGACAATTACAAGAATATTGATTTCAGAAGGGTGTATCAGCTCAGGGAGAAATTCCCCAAGGTTTATATGAAGGTTGCCCAGAGAATTGAAAGTGACTGGGATGAAACGGATAAGCTTCTCAAGCAGGCCATGGATGAGGGACTTATAAAGAGAGTGCCCCTTTCACTGATAAAGCTTATGGTTGAGGGAGCCATTGAAAAATTCCTGGGGTCTGACGAACTGGTACAGACAGAGTTTAGCTACGAAGAATCTCTTAACGCCATGATAGATATCATTATCAATGGCCTTAAGGTCTGATTAGTCAGGAGGTATTGCTTTGATCTTTGCGGATGGAAATATCTTTCTTTTACAGACCCGGAATACTTCCTATCTTTTCAGAAAAACCAAGTCCGGTCATTTGGAACACATACACTACGGTGGCACACTTTTGTCAGAGGAAGCCTATAACAAGGCCTGTCAGAGCGGCAATGCGGATGACGCCTTTAAGATGGGAAAAGATGAGCTCAAAAGTATTGCTAATGCCATTGGTCCAAAGCACTTCTTTGGCGGCGGAAACATGAATGTGTATTCCGATGAACACAGTGACGTATTCCTGGAAATGCTTGGGCTTGAGATGTCCTCCTTTGGAAAAGGAGATATAAGGGAACCCTTTATTGAAGTTTACTATGCTGACGGCAATACTACAGCGGATTTTTTGTATGACAGTTTTGAGGTTATTCAGGGAAAGCGCCCTCTTCAGACACTGCCTTCTTCCTATAGCGATGAAAAAGACAGCGAAGCTCAGCAGCTTGTGGTGACATTAAAGGATGCGGGATACGGCGTTTCTTTGAAGCTGATCTATTCTGTATTTCCCGACTGCGACTGCATCACAAGAAGTGCAGTGGTAGTAAATGACAGTGACCTTAATGTCAGGATTGACAGGATCATGAGTGCCCAGGTTGACTTTGATACACCTGTCCTTAAGATGACCAGCTTCCACGGAAGATGGGCTGACGAAATGGGCAAGCATGAAGCTCTGTGCAGCGGAGGCAAGGTTGTGTGCGAGGAACTTGCCGCAGGTGAGTCAGGAAGTCGTTCCAATCCTTTTGTGATCATAAGTGATCCGGATACTAACGATGCTTTCGGAGACTGCTACGGCTTTAACCTTATCTACAGCGGCAATCACTATGAATCTCTTTCTTCCAACAGCAGGAATATGAGCAGGTTTGTGATTGGAATCCAGAGTGTGGGATTTAACTGGCTGTTAGAGCCCGGCAGCAGCTTTGAAGCTCCGGAAGCAGTGATGACTTTTTCCGGAACCGGGATGACTGACATGAGCCATAATATGCACAAGTTCGTAAGAAAGCATGTGGTGAGGGGCTCCTGGCGTGACAAGGTTCGTCCTATTCTTATAAACAGCTGGGAGGCAGCGTATTTTAACTTTACCCAGAGCTCTCTTTTGTCTCTGGCAAAAGAAGCAAAGAAATGCGGCATTGAATTGTTTGTAATGGATGACGGATGGTTTGGGCAGCGCAATGACGATAAAACATCCCTTGGGGACTGGTTTGAAAATAAAAAGAAGTTGCCCGGAGGAATCAGGGAGCTGGCAGATAAGATAACAGATATTGGTATGCTCTTTGGAATATGGGTCGAGCCTGAGATGATAAATGAGGAAAGTGAGCTGTACAAGGCTCATCCTGACTGGGCTGTGTCGGTTCCGGGACATGCTCATTCCAAGGGTAGAAACCAGATGAATCTTGATCTTACCCGAAAAGAAGTGTGCGACTATGTGATTGAATCCATGAAAAAGGTCTTTTCTGCAGGAGAGGTATCCTATGTAAAGTGGGATATGAACAGGATTTTTTCCGACAGATTCTCAAAGGGCCTCTCACCGGAGAGACAGGGAGAATTCCAGCACCGCTATTATCTTGGATTGTACCGTATCATGAAGGAACTGACAGAGAGCTTCCCGGACATATTATTTGAGGGATGTTCAGCAGGAGGAAATCGTTTTGACCTGGGAATTCTGTGCTATTTCCCGCAGATCTGGGGAAGTGATGACACAGACGCTTTCTGCAGGCTGGGAATTCAGAGAGGCTACAGCTACGGATATCCTGCAAGTACTATAGGTGCTCATGTTTCCGCATGCCCTAATCACCAGACACTGAATATTGTTCCCATAGAGACCAGGTTTGAGGTGGCGTGCCCGGGATGTTTTGGCTATGAACTGAATCTTTGCGACATGTCCGATACTGACAAGAAGGTCGTAACCGATCAGGTTGAATTCTATAAGAAGTGGAGAGAGGTATTCCAGTTTGGGGATTACTACAGACTCCCCGATGACGGCTACATGATTGTCAGCCCGGATAAAACAAGGGCAGTTGCCTTTGCTGTTGAAAAATGCAGCAGACCTAACAATGACTACAGGCGCATAAGGACTATGGGACTTGATGAGAGTTTGGTCTACAACATAGTAAACCGTGTGGTTCCGCTAAGCTTAAAGGACTTTGGCAGTCTTGTAAATACCATGGCTCCGGTTCACGTCAAGCAGGACGGTGTAATTCACACAGTTTTGGATAAGTTCTATCACATGAGCGGAGAAGAGCAGAAGGCCTGCGCTACAGGCGCTGCGCTGAATCACCACGGCCTTGCGCTTAACCCAAGCTTTGCAGGAACCGGCTATAACGGTGACACCCGCATCATGCGCACCGGGGATTCCAGGATGTATATGTTTGAGGCGATGTGATCTTAGAAGCATTTGCTTTCGTTGAATAACCAAAGATAAAGGACAAAAACTGCTTGCTATAAATGAATAATAGGAGTAAAATCATTTTGCACAATTTGTTTTTGTCGGTGCCATATTATTCACAGAAAGCACCATTTATATGGAAAGAGGATAGAATGCTAAGTGGATTAAAGGATTTATTCTTTGGAAATGATACAGAAAGCGAGGAAAAGGAAATGAGTAACGAAGTAATCAAAAATGAAGCAGTTGCTTCTGAAGGGAATATAATAAGTGCAGACATGCTGGTTGGCGATATCATCGCCAAGCATCCTCTCGCAGCACAGTTTTTGATGGAGTGCGGTATGGGATGTATTTACTGTCCCGCATCTCAGATGGAATCTCTTGCTGAAGCATGTGCTGTTCACGGCATTGACGGAGAAGAGATCACAGATGCTCTCAATGATTACCTTGTAGAGCACAATGCTTAAGACATATAATTACTAATTTCAATAAAAAATGACGATTCAAACGGCTTATGGAAATAGCCAATTTGAGTCGTCTTTTTTTGTGCGTATACATGGAAATTTCAGGCGAAGCGAAGTGCAAAAGCACCTATAATAATGCATATTATCCCGGCTACAAAGGAAAAGATGAGAGTCTCGGAGTCACTGTCATTAACCTCCCAATTCACACCATCTTTACTTATCAGAGTGTGTGTTATTTCTCCTTCCGGATCAACATAGTAATGACCTTCGTATTGTATTATTTGTCCGTCAATTTCTATTTCTTCCTGAGTTATCCATTCAAAAGAATCTGTCCTTGTCTTTTTGATATCGGAGTTTTCTATACGATTATTCTTTACTTCCTTGGAAATGACATTTGCTGTTGCTTCAACTTTGTATTTTGCGGTGACTACTTTGCTTACATCTACGGCTGAAGCAGCTATGGATACAATTCCGCCAAGAATAAAGAGGATGCAGAATATCAGGACCATTTTTGATTTTGTTGTTTTATATTTTGTATTGTTCATAGTTCGACCTTTGATTCCTTTTTTTTTTGGGGCCCAATACACCTTATATCATTGTGAAAGTGAAATGTAAATGGCTATAGCGCAATCTTAAGAAAGTCTATCGCAAATCTTAAGAATTTCATAAGAAATTAACGAAAATACGCATATATAAAGACACTTTGCGGACAGGAATGAAGTGTCTATTGATCAGACAGAACTGCGTACTTGCTGCGCGGTTCGTGAGAATATGATTCACGGTTATGAGAATCTATTTCTATTATATTAAGGCCCAGTGTGATATAATGTTCATGCTTGGGGATAATAATTTTTTTGTGTGTGGGAGGCAAAGTGATTTGCCTCTTTTTTTCCCCGAAAATAAAAAGGAGGCGTATGGTGATAATGAAGAAAAAAGTGAAAGCTGTACAAAGTGTGCTGGGTATAGTGCTTGCCATCGCAACAGGCATTTCCACGATGCCCCTTAGTGCACTTGCTGTTTCGCCGCAATCAGACGAGTCGGAATATGTTTATATTGCTGACGATGAAACTGGTGGCGGCTTTGTTACTTCTGACCAGAATATTGAAGTAACAAAGGAATTGGATATTGATGAATTAAAGGCGACTGAAGATCCTGACTGGCACAGGGATCCGTATCCTTTGGACATACTAATCGTAGAACCGGATCCGGAGCTTACCTATGATGATGTTCCGGTTCCGGAAGAATTTGTAGAGGACGAAAATGCAGAAGACATCTATGAGGAGACTTCTGATTTTGAGAACTCTGACTTTGAGAATCCTGACGGGGACCTGATAGAAGAAACATATGAAGAAGAGATTCAGGACCTTGAGATAATTGATCCGGAAGAAGAATATGAAGAAGAGGAACTTTATGCATCCTGGGATGCTGTAAGCGGAGACTATACATATTCACTTTCCAAAGACAAGGCTACAATTACCGGATATAGTGGGGAAGATGAGGACGTTGTAATTCCTGATCTGCTTGATGATTATCCCGTTGTTGGAATTGGTTCCAATGTATTCAAAAATAAGAGCAGTATTAAAACTATAACGCTGCCTTCAACGCTTACTTCTATCGGAAGTTATGCATTCCAGAACTGCACAGAACTTGAGGAAATAACTATTCCTTCGGGTGTTACAAGTATTTCCGGCAGTGCCTTTAATAACTCTGTAAAAAAGATTATTTTTGCAGAAGGTACAACGGCGATTGTAAATAATGCGTGTTACAATGCATCAAATCTTGAAACAGTTGTTATTCCCGATACCGTTACAAAACTGGGAAACAATGCTTTTTATCAGTGTAGAAAGCTTGTATCCGTCACCTTGCCGGATGCACTTACTGAGATTGGCAGCAGTGCATTTCAGTACTGTGAAGCTTTGGATTCCATAGCTTTACCTGAAGGCCTTGGCACTATAGGTGCAAATGCCTTCAACAATGCGAAAGCTCTTACTGAAATCACTATTCCCGCTACTGTAACAAGCATTGGTAGCAGTGCTTTTAATAACTCTGTAAGTAAAGTGATATTTGCGGCGGGTACGACAAAGATTCCCAATAATGCCTGCAACGGAGCATCTGCACTTACAACGGTTGTTATTCCAGAGACTGTTACTGAAATAGGCAATTCTGCTTTCTATAATTGTAAAAAGTTGCAGAGTGCGGATCTGCCGGATTCCCTTTTGAAAATAGGAAGCAGTGCGTTTTACCAGTGCGAATCCCTGACAGGAATAGAACTTCCTGAGGGACTTACTGAAATAGGGTCATCTGTTTTTAGTAATGCAAAGCTGATTACAGAGATAACTATTCCTGTATCTCTTACCATAATAGGAAATGGTGCTTTCAATAATGCTGTCAAAAAAATCATATTTGCCGAAGGAACAACAAAGATTCCCGATGGTGCCTGCAAGGAAGACTATCTTCTTGAGAAAGTAGTAATACCTTCCACTGTAACAGAAGTGGGAAAAAATGCCTTCTATGGATGTAAAAATCTGGAAGCATTCAGCCTTCCCAACAGCATAACCACAATCGGAAATAATGCTTTCTATAACTGTAATCTATGGACCGAAGTTACTATTCCTTCCAATATAGCTTCCATAGGACAGAATAACTTTAATTATGCAATCAAGATAGTATTTGCGGATGGAACTACGGCAGTTCCAAATAATGCCTGCTATGGAGCGGCGGCTTTGGAAGTAGTGGAAATGCCTGATTCAGTTACTTCCATTGGAGAAGCTGCCTTCTATAACTGTAAGAAATTAACCGGTTTTGCGTTTTCAAACAATGTTACTTCCATAGGAAAAAATGCCTTTGGATATTGCTCGGCATTAACTGATCTTACCATTCCTTCCAATATCACAAGTATTGGTGATAACGCTTTTTATAATTCGGTTAAGACATTGACATTTGCCGATGGCACTAAGGATGTTCCCCAAAGGGCATGTTATGGCGCCAACCTTTTGGAAAGTGTTGTCTTCCCGGATTCTGTTGAAAACATCGGCGGCTTTGCATTTTATCAGTGTAAAAAGATTACAACGGTAAGCTTGCCAAAGAATCTGTCTACTATCGGTGAAAAAGCATTTTATCAGTGTACCTTGCTGGAAACTGTCGAGTTTACCGGCAGTGTAGAGTCTATTGGAAACAGTGCCTTCTATGGTTGTACTTCGCTTAAGGCAATGGCACTTCCTGAGGGACTTGAGAACATTTATAATTCTGCATTCTATAACTGCAGCGCACTTGATTCGGTTTTGATTCCGAAGTCAATTAAGACTGTGGGCCAGAGTGTATTTTATGGTTCAGCTAAGGGGATTATTTTTGCAAACGGAATAAAGGATATCCCGGCTCATGTATGCGATGGTGCATCACTCCTTAAAGAGGTTTCCATTCCTTCAGGTGTCGAGACAATCGGAGAAAGAGCATTCTATGGCTGTACTCTTTTGGAAAAAGTAGAACTACCCGATGGTGTGAAGTCAGTTGGAAAATCTGCTTTTTACGGAGATAACGGCCTTAAGATATATGTTCCCGATTCCCTTACAGAGATTGGTGATCAGGCCTTCGCAGGCTGTACCATCGCCAGGAAGTGCGGAGAGGGCACCGAGTGGGAAATCGACCTTGAGGAAAATGCGGCCACAATTACCGGTGAAGGTGAAATCGGAAACGACAAAGGAAATGTTTTCGGTTCTTTTGCTGATTCGGTTGAATATATTGAAATCGATGCTGGCATAACAGAGCTTACAGACCACAGTTTTGAGGACATGGATTCTCTGGTAGGCGTTGTCGTAGGCGACAACGTTAAGGAAATCGGTGCTCAGGCCTTTGAAGGATGTGAGAGTCTTGAAAGGGTTGAGCTGTCAAAAGATCTTGAAACTATCGAAGAAAAAGCCTTCAATGGCTGCGAAGCAGTAGATACTGTCATCTTTACGGGTAATTTCCCTCAGATTGATGATACTGCGCTTCCTAATCAGAGCTTTACAGCTTATTATCCAAAGTCAGTTGACGGCTTTTTGGACAACGCTACAGAAAAGTACAATTATATCACCTGGAGAGCTTGGGATGATACACTTCCTCCAAGAGATGTGGTTCTCGTACTTGATGTATCGGGAAGTATGTCAGGAAATCGTATAGCAAACTTAAAGACAGCGGTTTGCGAGTTTGCAGAGAAGGTCGGCGGAAGAGTTTCAAATACAAGAATAGGTATCATAACCTACGACAGCGATGCAAGAAGAATCATGCCTTTCTCCACAGATGTTATGCGTATGAAAGGCAATACGAAGAGAATGACCGCAGGTGGCGGAACCGTGTACCTGAATGCCTTTGCAGAGGCTCAGAAGCTGATAGATGAATCCACAGCTAATGTAATGTCTGTGATAATGTTCAGTGACGGAGATCCTTCCGACAACAGAAACAGTATTCGGGCAAAGGCTGAGGAATTCCGCGATGCAGGGTATTATATGTACAGCGTGGGTCTGTCTCCAAGCGATAACAACAGACAGCTCCTTATTGACATAGCAGGTGGCGAGGAAAATTATTTCGAAGCTGACGATATTGAAGCTCTTATTTCCAAATTTGTGGAGATTTCCCAGGATATGGGACGAAGCGGAAGCTGCGGAGACAATGTTAAGTGGAAATATAACGAGAAGAATAATCAGCTTATTATCTCCGTAGACAAAAATCTTGACGGTGAAGGAAAAATGCAGGATTTCATCGATGAATCACCTGCATGGGATGCTTATTCGGATGCCATTAGAAGAATTACTATCGAAGGCAATGTGACATATATTGGTAAAAATGCTTTCACAGGTCTTTCCAATGTCACCAATGTCCAGATAGGAAAAGAGCTGAAGGAAATTGGAGCCGGAGCCTTCGGTAACAGTTCTAAGCTTAAGAATGTTTATTATTTGGGCGAAGAAAAAGACTGGAAAAAGATTACCATAGGTGCTGATAACAATGCTCTTTTAAATGCCAACATAAGCTATGGAACAAAGGATCCGGATCAGCCTACAAATAAGGTTACCGGAGTTGTTATGAAACCGGCTAATGCAACGCTCACAGTCGGTGATAATGAGTATCTGTATGCCGAGGTTGTACCAAAGACAGCAACTAATAAGGGAGTTACCTGGTCAAGTAGTGATACAAAGATAGCTACTGTAAGCAGTTCAGGTAAGGTAAAGGCACTTGATGTTGGAACAGCGACCATTACCGCCATGACAAAAGATGGTGGTTATAAAGCTACCTGTAATGTTACTGTTACCAACACCATTCCGGTTATTAACAGCCTTACACTTGGAGGATCATCGGGAGGCATAAAGGTTGATGACAATATTCCGTTCTTTGGCGGGAAAACATTTAACGTAAGTCTTCCGGTATCACTTCCTGTCAGTGCTGTTCTTGAGGACAAGAGCCTTAAGATTGGAATAAATATAAAGAAGAGCAACCTCTATTCCTATAATTCTACAGAGGGTGTTACAACAACTACCTATAAAAAGAAATCCATAAAGGAACAGTTTGAGGAGTTCAAACAAGATGCTTATAAGTCAAAGCTTATGGCAAAGGATAAGGACTGGCTCAAAAATGTTCAGGATCAGAAGTTCCTTGAAGCAAACATTCCCGGAGTTGAGAAAGCTGTTACCCTTAACTGCGTAGGTTACGTAGAAGGCGCATGGGCAGATAACTTCCAGGGAATGGAGAAAATTGAAGGAAGCGTAGTATTTGTTCTTTCGGCGGAAGCAACAGCCCAGACTCAGGTAGTGGTATTGTTTGTTCCCGTTACGGTTAACTGTACTATTTCCGGTTCAGGAAAGCTTATTGCTGCTGTGGGATATGATTTCACCAAAGCTACCTGGTACGGAGATCTTAAACTTGCAGCATCTCTTGGACTTGAGCCATATGCGGGAATTGGTTTTGGACAATGGTTTTCAGGAGGTGTATACGGAAACGGAACAACAGACTTTGCCATTAATGTCCTTTCTACCAATAAGCCTCTTGGACTTCAGACATGGTCTGTAAGTGGTGAGATCGGTCTTAAAGGTTATATTGCAAAGAAATCTGCAAATTTAGCTATTCTTTCCGGAAGTCATGTCATCTACGACAAGTCCAGGAAAAAGAGCAGTTCGGGTTATGAAGGTGATATAAATGCTTTAAGGCTGGATTCGGTTGAGAATTTTGAAGAAAATGTTGTATATGAAACATTGAAGGCAACGCCCGGTATACTGACTGCTACTCCGGATGTTGACGGAACCCTTGTAACAGACGTATATAATGGTGCAAATCCTGCTATTGTTACGGCAGATGGTGTGACAATGCTGCTGTATGTGGCAGATGATCTTGGACGTGACGGTCTGGATCAGACCAGGCTTGTTTACAGTCTTTATGAGAGCGCTTCAGGAAGCTACCTTGATCCTGTGAGCGTTATCGATGACGGAACTGCTGATTACGGCCATGAAGTGTTTACTGATGGCAAGGATATTTATGTAACATGGCTTGATGCAACAAAGACATTTGGAAATTCAGATGACATAGATATGAAAGATTATATGTCCGCTTTCCGTGTCCGTGTTGCCAGGTATGACAAGAATCAGAATGCATTTGTTGATCTGGGCTATCCTCAAAAGACCAATGACTATACATATATGCCAAAGCTTGCTGTTGTAAATGGAAAACTCAGTGCAGCTTTCGTTGAAAACACAGATAATGCAATGTTTGGTCTTTCGGTTAATAATGTGATCCACGTAAGCGCGTATACAGGCACTGAATGGAAAGAAACAGATACAATAAGCGGCCTTAATTCTGTTGTTGCACTGGATATGGGAGAGGTGACAAACGGCAAGGGAATGGCTTTAACATATGCTGTGGACAAAGACAATGACCTTACCACAAGAGAAAAAGATCTATATCACAATGATGGTAACGGGAAAACAAAGCTTATTGCTACAGCAAATGTCTCAAGTATTTCCTACACACAGCTTCCCGGAGTTAGCGGAACTGTTGCGGCAGCAAATATTGACGGAGGTCTATATTACATAAACGGAAAGACTTTGACAGAGGTTATTCCCGAAGGAACCATGAATACCGATTCCAAGTTCGAAGTATCCGGAAATAGTGTCATTTATCTTTTGAGTGATGGAGAGATCCGTAATCTTGCTGTTGCAAATTATGATAACAATGGATGGGGAACAGCTCTTTTGACCCATGAAGACGGATATGTGGATTACTTCTCTGTTGCTGGCGGAAAGGTTGCTTACCTTCACAGTAATGCAGCTAAGGGAAGTGGCAATATCTGGAATGTTACATCGGATATTAAGCTTCTTTCTTCAATTGAGTATTCCGATACGGAGCTGGAATCAGCAGACTTTGCTCTTTCCGATGCCTACGCAGGAGCAGATCTTCCTGTAGAACTTTATATTAAGAATAACGGCAGCAGGAAAGTTAATAAGGTCAATGTAACGGTAACCTATGACGGAAGCGAACTGACTAACGAAGACATCAGTGTTGACCTTAAACCCGGAGAAGTAAAACCTTATTATTGTTCCTTCGAAATACCTGAGGATCTTTCGGCAGGTGGCGACTTTACAGTCACAGCCATAAGCGAAAACGACGAAAACAATGATAATGACAGTAAAGTAATATCCCTTAGAAAAGCTGATCTTGAAGTCAGCGCTTACTATGACGATTCAGGTGTTACTTCCTTTATCGGAGTTACAGTTCAGAACAGAGGTCTTATTGATTCCAATATGGCCGCTACTGTTAAGGATGAAGCCGGTAATACTCTGATCACAGAAAAGGGCAAAGTGGATGCCGGTGATATTTATACCTTTAAAAAGACCATCTCTCTTGAGTCAAAACAGATGCTGACAATTACTGTCAAGGGTGATGCACCGGAATTCTACGAGTCCAATAACACAGCTTATATTGAAGTCGGAGAAAGCAAGGAAGAGACAAAGCCTTCGATCGAGGATAGCTTTGTGGTAAGATTTGCGGATACCTACGGCGATCCATACAGCGGTCTATCCTATAACTCAGACAGTGAGAGATATGAAGCTGTTTATACAGGAAGCGCCATTAAGCCGGAAGTTGTGGTTTATGATTTGAAGGGTCAGCTAAAAGAAGGGGTTGATTATTCAGTAAGCTATAGCAACAACACTAAGGTAGATGCAAAAGGAAAACCAGCCAAAGTGACTGTTACCGGTAAGGGCAATTATACCGGCAAGAAAGAGCTTAGTTTCTATATTCTTCCTGTAGACTTTGCGGTAGCTCAGAATAAAGGTCTTTTGGATGTTACTGATACTATTACAGTGGCAAGCGGCAAGAAAGCCTCTCCTGTGATCATGTACAGAGATTACATGCTTAAGGCATCGGATATGGATATCAGCAATAAAAATGCGATTACAGCTGATACTACCATCAAAGTGACAGGTAAGGGGAACTTTAAGGGAACACTTAACGATATCAAAGTTAAGGTGATCGATAAAAAGATTGCTTCAAAGCTCCAGATAAAGGCCAAGGTTAAGGCCGGTACTCATGTTTATGACGGAAAGAGCCAGACGCTCACCTTTGCTACTCCCGGAAAGGCCGGAGAGGTTACTGTAACAGCAGGATCATCCAAGACTCCGCTATCTTTGGGCAAGGACTTTAGAGTTGTCAAATATACTTCCAACGTAAATGCAGGTACTGCTAAGGTTACAATTGTCGGAATCGGAGAATACTATGGTACCTCCACAGTTTCTTTCAAGATTCTTCCAAATAAGAGCAGCAGAATCGTTTCTGCACTGGAACTTGAGGAAGGAAGAGAAGATGTAGCATTTACTGCAGGCGGAGCAACACCTGAAATCAAGGTTACCGCAACACTGGGAGATGAGACATTTAATCTGAAGGAAGGAAAAGATTACAAGGTTTCTTATTCTGCCAACAAAGCTGTGGGAACCGGTAAGTATAGTGTAACGTTCATCGGAAATTACAAGGGACATGCTGCGCTTAAGAACAATACCTTTAAGATTTCAAAGGGCGAGTTCACGGATGCTGAGGTCAAGGCGGCGGATATGCTGTATACCAAGCCCGGAAAGTACATTTCAACTCCATTTGTTTCGATTGACGGTATCAAGCTTTCTGCTAAGGATTATTTTGTGACCTATACAGACGGAACAAATGAGATTACAGCAAAAACTAAGATAACCTTAGGACCGGATGAGAAGTCCAGAACTATTACTGTTATTGCCACCGGTAAAGGCAATTTCAAGGCGCAGGAAGTTACTACGACCTACAGGATAGTCCGCAGGGATGCCGAGGCAATTGATCTTTCCAAGGCAAAGATTGTCGCCAAGGATAAGGTAAATAATAAGGATGTTGCCGTTTCCAAGCAGGAATATACAGGCAGAGCCATAAAACCTGAAATCCGTGTTCTTGTGAAAGAGGGTAAGAATTGGAAAGAAGTACCTGAATCAGCTTATAAAGTGAATTACATTAACAACATCCAAAAAGGAAATGCGACAATAATGATAACCGGTGATGGAAAAACTGCTGTAGGCAGTAAGACCGCTAAGTTTACCATTTCTTCAAAGAATTTGTCACTATTCAAATTGTTGTTCAGGTAAAATAGAAATGAGCAGGGCACTTAAAGTGTTCTGCTCATTTTTTTATGTAATAGGAAAATGCATCCTATTACATAAAAAACGCTCCGCTATGGATGCGCACTCGCGCGATACGTAAATGATGCTAACGCATCCGCGCTCGGCGCGAGAGTTTTGCAAGCAAAACTCTTTCTTGTGATGATTTACTTCATTTGATTATAATTGATTATAATTGCGAATTCCTTACAAATGATCCCGTATCATTTCATTGGTGCGCTCAACCTCAAGCCAGAAGTCCCGGGCAGAGAGGCGGATGGCGCCGCTGCTCATGACTATGACCTGCTCGATGGCATCGGAGGTTGCTACGGTTACCCGGTGTTTTTTGCCAATCTCTTGAGCTGCTTTTTCGATGTACTGATCTGCGGTTTCGGCCTCCTTGGTATAGATGACTTTAAGGCCTGCATGGTCCTCCAGGTGCTCGGTTCCGCCGTGAACTCTGTAGGCGTCGAAAACAAGTATTACCTGCTCTCTTCGGTAGCCCTGGAAGTTGATGAGTATATCAACAAGTTTGTCCCTTGCGGCTTTAAGATCATGTGAAGCGAGGTTCTTCAGGGAATCCGAGGCGTAAATAACATTGTAGCCGTCCACAAGAAGATATTCCTTCATCCTTTCTGCCAGCACAGCTTCCTTTTTGGAATTCTGCTTTTTGGCGGAAAGAGTTATTTCTGCGTCAGAAGGCTTGTTAAGACCAAGCCTTTCGTTCAGGGCAGCAGCCTCATAGCGCTTTCTGTCCGCATCACTTTCCACATATCTTGGCTTTATGGTTCCGTAGGTCCGCTCGAAAATATCTTTGAGCTCGTTCTCTGTAATGCGCATTTCCCTCTGGATTTCAGTAAAACTCCTGTCTTCAGCGGAGCGCTTCTGGCTTCTTGCCTGAAGCTTTTTCAGAGCCTCCATATCAATGCTGTCTGTAAGATCGGTACCTGCCCCGGAAAAACCATCCTTTGTCCAGCCTGTATCAAGATGCATGTAGTTTCTTACCTCATCCCAGGCAATTACAGTACCGGCCCCGTGGGAGCAAAAAACAGAAGAGGATGGATTCTCGGTGTCAGATTCAGGATAGTACCCGTATTCGTCCAGAACTTCCTCAGTGTTATGGCAGGGAGCATAGCCGCTCAAAGTGGTAGAAAGACTTCCTTCTCCGTGGGTATAGGATGCTACCTCGTTTACATAATCTCCAAGGCAGGCTGCGGGAACCGTACCGGTGATTACAGCTTTGTCACCTTCTATTTCCGGAAGGGAGACAGATGCGTTCATCCGCTGCATATCACTTAGAACCCTGCCCACATTTTGCTGTGGCACTTCAATTGAATAATCAAACATGGGCTCCAGCAGCACGGAGTCAGCCATCATAAGCCCCTGACGGATAGCGCGGTAAGTGGCTTGACGGAAATCTCCGCCCTCGGTGTGCTTTTCGTGTGCCCTTCCTGTTAAAAGAGTTATTTTTATATCAGTAATCTCTGAACCGGTAAGAACGCCCACGTGCTTCTTTTCTCCGATATGAGTGAGAATAAGTCTCTGCCAGTTAAGAGCAAGATCATCTGTATGACATTTGTTATCAATAATAATGCCGCTTCCCGGCTCGGCGGGTTCCAGCAGCAGATGCACTTCGGCGTAGTGGCGGAGAGGTTCAAAGTGACCTACGCCTTCCACGGGGCCTGCTATTGTTTCCTTGTAAATAATATGCCCTGGACCAAAGGAGACATCTGTATCAAATCTGGTCTTGATCAGATACTTTAAGATTTCCTTCTGGACTTCGCCCATGACCTTGACTTCGATTTTGCCGGTGGGCTCCTGGAGATTTATGAGGAGCATGGGCTCCTCCTCCTCAAGAACCTTTAGCTTTTTGTAAAAAGAAACGGAATCGGTCTCTTCGGGAAGTATAAGGGTGCAGGAGAGAACCGGCTGGATAACTTCCGAAACGGAACTGCTTTTTAATTCCCCCAAACCTTCCCCGGATCTGGTTTTTGAAAGACCTGTAACAGCCACCACCATACCTTTGGCAGCTTCCTGAAGTGCTTCGTATTTTTCGCCGGAATAAACTCGTATCTGATCTATTTTTTCTTCGCCGACTAAATCCCTGACCTTCAGGGACCCACTTAAAACCTTAAGGTGAGTCAGTCTTGCACCGCCTGAATCCCTGCTTATTTTGTAAACCCTTGCGGCAAAGGGGGCAGGGGCATTTTCTTCTGAAATACCCGGTGCATAAAGAGAAATGGCATCCAGAAGTTCCTTTACTCCCTCCATTTTAAGGGCGGAGCCGAAGAGGACCGGGAAGCATTTGCGACTTCCAATGAGATTTCTGATATCATCCTCTGTTACTTTAGTGCCCTCTAAAAAAGCAGAAAGAAGCTCATCATCGCAGACTGCCAGTTCTTCCTGAATCTGCGGAAGATCTGTGTCCATATCGAAAGGAACGCAGCAAGAACCAAGAGAAGTCTTTATTTCTGTAAGAAGAGCTTCTCTATCTGAACCGGGCTGGTCCATCTTATTTACAAATATTAAAACAGGGACTTTGTAGTGAAAAAGAAGCTTCCAAAGAAGCTTGATCTGACTGGTGACGCCGTCTGCCGCACTGATTATAAGTACAGCCATATCCAGAATCTGGAGAGTTCGTTCCATTTCCGGAGAAAAGTCGGCGTGGCCGGGAGTGTCCAAAAGAGTAAATCTCGTGTCACCGTAATCAAAGACTGCTTCCTTTGAAAAAATAGTGATTCCACGAGATCTTTCCAGTTCATATGTATCCAGAAAGGTGTCCTTATGATCCACCCTTCCCATTTTTCTGATAGCCCCGGATGTAAAGAGAAAACCCTCGGAAAGAGTGGTTTTCCCTGCATCAACGTGGGCGAGTATTCCAATAGTGATATATTTTTTCATAAATTACTCAATGGGGCTGTAAGCAATCTTGACGTTAATATCCTGATTGTAATTGCCAAAGCCTTTTCCGAAAATGGTGAGACCACCTACATGCTCGGCATCATCGGGAACCTCTAATTTGAATTTCAGAGTGCTCTTTGAGGTGAGTTTCAATTCGTCAATGGTGACTTCCGAAATTTTTTTGCCGTCTATGAAAGTGCCCTTGTGGTTAATAATCAACATTTTGAGCATACCATATTGATTCCAGTTAGGGAACCACCAGTCGGGGGTAAAGATACCTTTTACATCACCGAAGTCTCCCGGAGAAGTCCAGTAGCCGATGGAGGTATCGTTTAGTGAAAAGTAAATATCCGATGGCCAGAAATTGTTTACTCCCGGGGCCTCTGAACTAAGCTCTGCCGTGATGCAGATTTCGTCAATTTTCTGGTTAAAAGGAATGAAGTTGGGGATCGCATATTCAACGTATCCCTTGGTGAACCAAAGAATATCTGCATCGTAGCGCTCGGGATGAGAGAAGTATCTGGCGTCATCAACTTCTCCTATGAGCTTGCTGCCGGAAGCAAGACCGCAGGTTGGTAGAACCTCGAAGGTAGTGAAGTGACCTACCTTGATATCGGCGGTGTATACGTTTTCCTCCCTTGCCTCCTCCTGGATGTCGATGAGAATCTTGTCCAGATTCACAGAGCAGACCTTCTGATTGCCGTGACCTGATGTCTCGGCCGAAACAGTAACAATTCCGCATTCCTCCAGCTTCCTTATGTGGCTGGTGAGTGCGCCGTTGGTGATCTTGAGCTTGCTGGCAAGCTCATTCATGTTCATTCCGCTTTCATTGATAAGAATCTTGATGATTTCGATACGGACATCGGAACCAAGAGCCTTAAACAGCTCAAGTCCCTCATCCAAAGACTTGATGTGCAGCATGTGTATTCCTTCCCCTTTGTCAAAAACATTTCTACATTATATAAACTAAGCCCAGCTTAGTAAGTTTAAATTAATATAAAATATTTCACAAATTATTATACTATTTTAGATGTTTATATTCAACTAAAATGATTATAATCATAGCGGAACTTATTTCCTGCAAAAATAAAGCCCCCCGCGCAGGTCATGCCATACGCAAAGGGCTTCTTAACTATTATTATGTTTACTCGTTTATGGTGAACTGTCCGATGAGGTTGTTCAGACTCTCTGACTGTTCTGAAAGCTCCTGAGATACTGCGCTGGATTCCTGAGCCGTAGCGGAGTTATTCTGAACTACATTGGAAATCATCTCGATACCCTTGTCGATCTCGTCCATGCTCATTGCCTGCTGTGAAGCAAGATCTCCGGTCTGGATGATCATCTCCGTGATTTCCTCTACGCTGTGCTGCATGGCATCAAGGGCTTCCGTGGTCTCAGCAACAACATTGTTACCGTTGTTGATCTCATCCATGGTATCCGCGATGAGCTGGTGGGTATTCTTGGCAGCTTCACTGGACTGATCTGCAAGCTTACCGATCTGATCTGCAACAACTGCAAAGCCTTTTCCTGTTTCACCTGCTCTTGCAGCCTCGATGGAGGCGTTGAGTGCAAGGAGTGAAGTCTGCTTGGCAATAGCCTCAATGGAATTGGTTACCTGCTCGATTTCTGCGGAGGCTTCGGTGATCCTTGTCATAGCGTCCGTAACAAGATGCATCTTGCGGGCACTGGTTTCGGCATTATCTCTGACAGAAGAAGCCATTTCCTTACTTCTTTCAGCAACCTCGGCCATCTGTTTGGTCTGCTCCGTAACTGAGTTAACGGAGGCTGTAAGTTCTTCAACTGCAGCGGCCTGATCTGTTGAACCTTCCGCCAGATCGTTGGCTCCCTGTGACATATTTACGGCACCCTGTGAAACCTGGGCAGAGGAGTTCTTTACCTCCAAAAGAGTGCTGCTGAGGTTTTCTGAAATATCGCTCAAAGCGTTCTTAATTGCAACATAGTCTCCAATATAGAGCTTTTCCTGTCTGGAACCTGTGGAGAAATCTCCGGCAGACATACGCCTTAGTGTATCGTTGATATCTTTGACGATATTTTCGATAACATCGGTGGATTCCGTGATGTCTTTTGCAAGCTTGCCCAGCTCGTCCTCGGAATCGGTTTCTACCTTAACTTCAAGTTTACCCTTAGCCATGTCGTCGGCTGCCGCAGATATGGCATTTATAGGACCGAGAATACTGTTTGTGAGAGCAGTGCGGGCGCGGCGAAGATAAGCTATGGCATACAGTACGATCAAAAGAGAAACAACAGTCATTGCAATGACTGATATCATTGAAATGGTGTAGGCTCTTTGAGCCTGTTCATTGGCGGAAATACCAACTTCCTTGAAGTCTTTTACCACAACCTTTATGGCTTCATTTACATTGGAAACGTAGTAATTATAAATTTCCTCGTCGGACGAACCGTTTGAGAACATGGAAACAAGCGTATCATCTGCTGAGTCAATATCTTTGATATGCTGACTGATGGAAGAAAGATCACCCTTATATACCTTTCCAAGAGCGGTAAGCCCATCGTTTAGCTCCTGAATTTTTTCTTCAGCTCCGGCAATCTGCTCATTGCGGTCGCTCTCTTCCTGAGCGGACAATGCCCAAAGATAGTATTTGGCCAGGGCCTGGATAGTGATTCGAACTTCACCCTGTCTTGAATTCTGCTCGTAGTAGGTATGATAGATATTTCCCAGATTCAGAAGGGAAATCACATCTATGAGTATAATTACCACGAAGATAATGATTAGATTATTTCTGAAACTGTTAAATACCTTCTTGAACTTGTCTGAAACCGAAAGCCGTCTGAACTCACTCTGATTAAAGGAATCTTTCTTTTGGGCTTCGCCTGCCATATTGACCTCCTTATGAATATTAAGGTAAAAAAGTGCATAAAAACACAACTACAATTGTAATATCGGTAATTTATATCATCTATTTTAGTTGAATTTGTCAGATAAAACTCAAAAAAAAGTATAAAATTATATAAAATTTCGGGAAATAAGATAAACTTATGATAAGCATAAAAAATATTGATTTTACTTATGAATGAATTATTGATAATATGGTAAAGGCAAATAAGGATTATTTCCTATAATAAAGAACAAATTGAGAGGGATTAAAAAATGGTAAAAGCAGTAGTAGGTGCGAACTGGGGAGACGAAGGAAAAGGCAAGATTACTGATACCCTTGCGGATCAGGCAGACGTTGTTATCCGTTTTCAGGGCGGTGCCAACGCAGGACATACAATTGTAAATCAGTACGGAAAATTTGCTCTTCATACTATGCCATCAGGAGTTTTCCATCAGAATATCATGAACATAATCGGAAACGGCGTGGCATTTGATATTTCAAAGTTTATGAAGGAGCTTGATGAGGTTACATCCAAGGGTGTACCCACACCTCAGATAATGATTTCCGACAGAGTACAGGTTATGATGCCTTATCATGTTCTCTTCGATACTCTTGAGGAGGCAAGACTTGCAGGAAAGAGCTTTGGCTCCACAAAGTCGGGCATTGCACCATTTTATTCTGATAAATTTGCAAAGATCGGCTGGCAGATAAACGAGTTCTTCCAGGATGACGAAGCTATTAAGGAAAAGATTGCAAGAATCGCTGAGATCAAGGATGTTATTCTTGTAAATCTCTATCACAGTGATCCTATCGATCAGGAGGCACTCTTTAACCAGATAGTTGAGTGGAGAGAGAAGGTTAAGCCTTATATCGGCAACGTATCTCTTTATCTTGATAATGCTATTAAGGAAGGAAAGACAATTCTTCTTGAGGGACAGCTTGGAACCATGAAGGATCCCGATCACGGAATCTATCCTATGGTTACATCCTCATCTCCTCTGGCTGCTTACGGCGCTATCGGTGCAGGCATTCCTCCTTATGAGATCAAGCAGATTGTAACTGTATCAAAGGCTTATTCTTCAGCAGTTGGAGCAGGTGCATTTGTTTCCGAGCTGTTTGGCGATGAGGCAGAGGAACTTAGAAGACGCGGCGGTGACGGCGGCGAGTACGGCGCAACCACAGGAAGACCCAGACGTGTGGGCTGGTATGACTGCGTTGCAAGTAAGTATGGCTGCAGACTCCAGGGGACAACAGACGTAGCATTTACTGTACTTGATGTCCTGGGGTACCTTGACGAGATTCCTGTTTGTGTAGGCTACGACATTGACGGTGAGGTTACTACGGAATTCCCTGTTACACACCTTCTTGAAAAAGCTAAGCCGGTATTCAAGTCTCTTCCCGGCTGGAAATGCGACATCAGAGGAATCAAGACTTACGAAGAGCTTCCGGAGAACTGCAGAAATTACATTGAATTCATTGAGGAGCAGATTGGTTACCCCATCACAATGGTAAGTAACGGACCTTCAAGAACAGATATTATTTACAGAAAAAGTGCTTTGAGCAGGTAATTATAAATGGAAAAAACACCTAAGTATAAAAGAGTATTGGCCCTTATAGGGCTGATACTCATTGCTTTGTTAATACTGGCTTTTTTGGGAGTGGCTCTTTTCGGAGGACCGGATTCCAAAAATCTTTTTATGGCGCTGGCAGGAGCTGTGGTCGCAGTTCCGATTTTCATCTGGCTCATCCTTTGGGCTTTAAGTGCCATGACAGGAAGACATAATATTGCTTCCCTGGATGCCATGAGCAGCAACAAACAGCATGACAAATTCGGAAATGTGATTCCCGATGGAAAAATAGATACAATAGTTTTCGACATAGGAAATGTGCTAACGGATTTTGCCTGGGATAAATTCCTGAAGGACAAGGGATATGACGAAGCCATGAGAAAACGTCTTGCAAAAGCCACTGTTTTGAGCGAAGACTGGGTTGAGTATGACAAGGGCAATCTTTCAAACGATGAGATTGTTCAGCGATTTGTGGAAAACGATCCTGAACTTGAAAAAGAAATAAGAAGTGCCTTTGAGAATATAGACGGCATTATATTAAAGAGAGAAAAGACAATTCCCTGGATAAAGGCACTTCAGGCAGCAGGCTACCGGGTTCTTTATCTGTCCAACTTCTCAAGGCAGGCCCTTGAGGGATGTCCCGATGCCATGGATTTCCTTGAAAAAACCGATGGGGGAATCCTCAGCTACAGGGAACACGTAGTAAAGCCGGATCCCGAGATCTATCATATTCTGGAAAACCGCTACGAGCTTAAGCCTGAGCGTACTGTTTTTATTGATGATACCGCTGTAAACATTGAGGCTGCCAAGAGTCTTGGCTGGAAGGGCATCGTCTACAGGGACTATGACCAGGCTGCTTCCGAGCTAAATGCAATGGGAGTTGTTTATTGAGAACCACCACGGATTACTTCCAAAAGCCTTCCCGCTGCAAGGGACAAAGGCCGTGACTGGTCGGTGATGACACAGATTTTTCTTTTTGGGATGATCTGATTGAAGCGAAGCTCAAACAGAACACCGCTATCAAGGGCTTCTTTTGCAAAGTCTTTTACCACACAGCCAACACCCAGGTTCCTCTGGGCGAACTGAACTATCATGTCACTGGTTGACAGCTCAAACTCCGGCTGAATACTTACGCCGTGGGTGGACAAAAACATATCGATGTAGTTTCGCGTGCTGGAATTTCCCTCCAAAAGGATCAGAGGTATCCTTTCGAGGTCACTGAAATCCAGCATGCGATTTTTATATTGTATGAAACGTCGTCCTGCTACGAAGACATCTTCAATTTCCGATACGGGGAAAAAACTGTAACCTTCTTTTTCCTCAAAAGGACCGGAGATAACTCCGAAGTCTATCCTGTCTTCCTCAAGATACTGCAGAGTTTCCGGAGTGGGACCGTTGGTGACGGTAACCTTTATTTGCGGGTAGAGCTCATGGAATTTCTCAAGATAGGGCAAAAGAAAGAATTTAAGCGTCATGTCACTGGCTCCGATCCTGACTTCACCGGCATCCAGATGCAATAGCTGCTTCAGTCTTTGCTGCCCGAGGTCAATCTGTTCGTAACCTCTTTCTACATATCTATATAGAAGAGATCCCTCCGAGGTCAGCTTCATTCCTCTGGAGGTTCGCTGGAACAGGGTACAGCCAAGGCTGTTCTCCAGCTGGTGTATGGACTGGCTCACGGCCGGCTGAGATATGGACAGTTCTTTTGCCGCTCCGGTAATACTGCTTAACTTCCCAACATAATAAAAAACCTTGTAATATTCCAGATTCTCGACCATATCTTTTGCCTTTCGTTTTGGGGATGAAATTTGACTTTATAATATTATATGGTAGAAACAATTAAGTTGTCATCTTATTACATTGAAACAGTCAGAAATGTGCAGTTCTCGGACGAGCAAGATGATTTTTAAAACGAGATATTGAAGATAGGGCGAGTGTTTCGAACAACGTTGAGATGAGACCTATCTTCAATAGCGAGTTTAAAAAATCACTGCGCAGACGAAAACAAGCATTTCTGACTGTTCAAAGAAAACTGCTGACAACTGAATTGCTACATAATAGATTTTTGTAAAAGTTCATCTGTACTTTTGGGTGAAGGCTTGCTATAATTGTTCAAGAACTTTGAACATGGTTCATTTAATACGTGAAAACAGGTTTCGAAAATGGCTGGAAGCCAGAACAGG